>FLOH01000077.1_pt1 | contig 291467 bp, 235 predicted proteins | sample 756751 | NCBI WGS metagenome assembly FLOH01 (sample SAMEA4026879, study PRJEB14308) | marine metagenome | biome: coastal water; material: water | depth 74 m | reverse complement strand
TCCCCCCAGCCACCCTTTGACAAATCGCACTTCCAAAAAAGCAGTCCTCGCTTACCTTGGCCGTCCAAATATTAGGAAGCCAAATGAAACATCTGTCCCTACTTTTTACCCTCACTATCACAAGCCTCTGGGCCCAAATTCCGGACGGATATTATAATGACGCGTCTGGCTTAAACGGACCGGCACTTCAACAAGCGCTACATGACATCATCGATGGACACACCGTGGTGAGCTATTCCTCACTCTGGACCCACTACCGGACCACCGATGTGAAACCCAATGGCAAGGTCTGGGATATGTATTCTGATATTCCCGATGGCACACCACCCTATGAATTCACCTTTGTCAGCGATCAGTGTGGCAATTATGCTGCTGAAGGCGATTGTTATAACCGCGAACACTCCTGGCCAAAAAGCTGGTTCGGCGATGTAGCCCCTATGAATACAGATATCTTCCATGTGGTTCCCAGCGATGGCTATGTCAACGGCCAGCGCGGTAATTATCCCTACGGTGAAGTGAGCAGCCCCACCTGGACCTCCCAAAACGGCAGCAAAAAGGGTCCCAACACTTATCCTGGCTATTCTGGAACCGTTTTTGAACCCATCGATGCCTATAAAGGTGATTTCGCCCGCGCCTATTTTTATATGTCAACCCGCTATCTTAACGAGGATTCCAGCTGGCTCGGTAGTCCCATGGTAAATGGAGCACAGCTTCAGGAGTGGGCTCTTGATATGATGATGGAGTGGGCGTCGGCTGATCCCGTGAGCCAAAAGGAAATTGATCGCAATGATGATATCTATGGCATTCAGCACAACCGCAACCCCTTTGTAGATCACCAGGAGTACGCCGACCTGATCTGGGGTGAACAGTCTTTGATACCAGTTGCACCCGGTGATCTGGAGGCTGGCGAGATCTATGAAACCATGCTGGAACTCAATTGGGTGGATAATGCAGATAATGAAGAGGGCTATTATATTTTTCAGGATGATTCTCTTCTGGCCACCTTATCCATGAACAGCACTCACACCTGGATCTATGAGCTGGAGCCTGACCAACCCTACACTTTTAGTCTGATCGCCTTTAACGCCTTTGGTGAGTCAAGCTCTGCCAGTATTGATGTTACAACCCTGGAAGTAGGAGGCAGGTTCTCCAGCCACTTCCTTGAAGATTTTGAATCCATGGCAGGCACTACCTATGGGGAAGGCAATGTTTCAATGCCAAGCGGTGTCTGGTATTTCTTTCAGGCTGGAAATTTTGACCTGGGCGTGCCCTACAGAGGCGAATCCTGCGTTGCACTAAAGGATTTTACCAGTGCTGCCCAGATCATCACACCTCAGGTAAATACACTTGGGATCATTTCCTTCTACTATTATCAAGTGGCCGGGACTCCCAACAACGAGTTCCAAATCCAGGAATCTGTAAACGGGGGCGCATTTACTACAATTGCCACCCAAAATTATAATGTGGGCACAACCTATACCCATTTCTCGCTCACAGTAAACGATGCTTCCGATGCCATAAAAATCAAAATCCTGAATGCAAATCAAACCGCCAATCTCATCATTGATGATATTCGTTTGACAGCTTTTCGGCCTGTCTCCGTGGAAGAGGAAACTGTCCAAAAGGCAGATCGACTTCAATTATTTCCGGCTTTCCCCAATCCCTTCAACCCCAGCGTTCAGCTGCATTTCCTGGTCGCCTCAGAGCCCCAGGAGCTTAGCCTTCAAATTTTCAATCTTAATGGGGAGCTCATTGCCACACCTCACCAGGGTTTCAGCCCGCCCGGTTCATATGAGTTAGTCTGGGATGCCGTTGATCAGAGGGGCCAGGCTTTGCCTTCAGGTGTCTATTTTGTCCGGCTGAGCAGCCCAGGGGAATCCCAGCTTCAAAGAGTCACTTTACTAAGATAATTCGATTTCCGCGCTGTTTAGAGTATATTAAAAACTGGCGGAGATAGGTCCGCTACCCGAAGATTCATAAACCAGTTTTCAGAGGGTGGAAAATTCATGCACGCAAGCTTCTTTAGCCGTCTCCGCACAGCAGCCATCTTTCTGTTTTTGTCGCAAGTGGTATTTGCCCAGATACCTGCTGGCTATTACGATACAGCCGATGGTCTGAACGGTGCCGAACTAAAATCTGCCCTCCATAATATTATCAGCGATCATATCCGATATCCCTACACATCCAGTTCAACCGATGTATGGGACATTCTCAAAGAAACCGATGAAGACCCCGACAGCTCTGACAATGTTATTCTCATCTACACCGGAAGATCCCAGGCTAAAACGGCTAACAGCGGTGAGACTTCTGACACAGAGAGCAATCTGTGGAACCGGGAGCACATCTGGTCAAAATCACATGGTTTCCCCGATGAAATAGACACGGCTTATACTGATTGTCATCACCTCCGGCCAGCAGATGAAAGTGTTAATTCCAGTCGCAGCGAGCTGGATTTTGACAATGGCGGAAACCAGCATGTGGAAGCGACAGAATGCTATTATGATAGCGACAGCTGGGAACCCCGGGACGCAGTCAAGGGCGATGTTGCGCGCATGATGTTCTATATGGTGGTACGCTATGATCCTGGCTATCATTCTGACAACTCACTCTACGATCTGGAGTTGGTTGATGCAGTCGGAACGGCCACTTATCAACCGACATTTGGAAAATTATCCACCCTGCTGCAGTGGCATCTTCAAGATCCCGTTGATGCTTTCGAGCAAAACCGGAATGAAGTGGTTTTCGGCTATCAGGGGAATCGCAATCCATTTATAGATCATCCTGAATGGGCTCATTCCATTTTTGCTTCTCAATTGGCACCTCACACGCGCATCGGATTTACGGACAACAGCGCAATCGTTGAAGAGGATGCCGCTACCGTTGTACTTGAACTCGCTATCGTAAATCCAGACCCTATTCAAGCGACCCAGTGCGACATTGTCCTCGCTTCTGGCGATTCAAGTGATCTGAATGGATTTGAAACCGCGTCAATTACTTTCCCTGCCAACAGCAATGCTTTGCAGACGCTTCAAATAACAATTACGGATGACGATCTGGCGGAAGATCAGGAAACCTTTGTTTTTAATATTGTCAATATCACAGGCGGTGATTCCGCTTCCGTAAATGGAAATGACAGTTTTGTCCTCACCATTATTCCCAATGATCAGCTTAGTACCATGACCGGTTTGATCATCTCTGAGGTCATGGATGGGAATCGGAGTGGGGGACAACCAAAACTCCTGGAAATTACCAATGTCAGTCCAGCCAGCATGGTCATTGGCGGACTCCAAATCTGGCGCGGGAGCAATGGGGCAGTGCCCGGTCCGGTTGTGACGATTAGTAGCGCTGCAAATTTACTTTCAGGCGAATCCTGGGTCATTGCCGGCAGTTTGACAGAGCTGGTCGCTGCAGGGTTTGAAGCACCGGACCAGGTTTCTTCCGGTATAAATGGTAATGGAAATGATGTCTATGAATTGAGGTCAGCCGCTGGCGACTATATCGATGCCTTTGGTCTGGCTGGAACCGCTACAGCCTGGTATGAAAACAGTGGAGCTGAACGCATCCCTCAGGTTTACACTGGACAGGCCAGTTATCAGGCAGATCAATGGGTCTTCACGCCCCTGGCAGTAGGAACACCTGCTGGCGGCAGTCCCGGCACACCAGGCACGCATGTTTTTATCCCTTATGTATCCACCAAGTCTGCCTATCAGCCTGAATCCAGGACAATCATTCGCTGCTATCCCAACCCCTTTAATGGTGAATCTGTTATTAGCTTTGAGATTTCGACCTACTCTGAAGTGATAGTGGATGTTTATGACATAAAGGGAAGCCTGGTAACCACCCTGCTGAGGGATGAACTAAATCCTGGCAGCCACGATGTCAGCTGGACCGGTAAAGGTCCTGCTGGAGCTGAGCTGGCCAGCGGGATTTATATTGTTCGCTTATCCGCCGGTCTGGAAACAGCCGTTCAAAGGATCAGCCTCTTACGCTAAAGCCCTCCGTCCATACCCCCCAACCTCCAAACTCCCATGCATAAATGACATTTTTATGTCTTCAGCAAATTACCCGTTTTCAAACTTACTAAACATTCGATAAAAACTATATTTTGACCTCGAAAAGCTAAGGAATTGAAGGGGCTCGGACAGTAGTTTCTATTTATGGATGTCGTTGTATTTGCTTTGTTTATGATGATCATGTCAGTGATCGCCGCCCTTGTAGGCGAGTGGTTGGTACATCTACGTGCTCTAAAACGAATTCCGATTCGAATTCATGTGAATGGAACCAGGGGGAAATCAAGTGTGACGCGCCTGATTAGCGCTGGTCTCCGGGAGGCTGGATTTTCAGTATTGGGGAAGACCACGGGATCGGATCCACGGATTCTTGATTTACAGGGTAAGGACCGCAAAATTCATCGATTGCAGAAAGCCAGTATAGGGGAGCAAGTCAGGTTCCTGCGTTATTTCGGTCAATTCAAACCGGGAGCCGTTGTCCTCGAATGCATGGCAGTACAACCCCAATATCAGTGGATCACTGAGCAACTTATGGTGAAATCCACCCACAGTGTTATTACCAATGTCCGTCTGGATCATATTGAAGAAATGGGGCATCGTCTACGTGACATTGCCATGTCTCTTTCCAATACCATCCCGTTCCACGGAAACCTTTTCACGTCAGAGCGAGATAAGCTGGATATCTTTGAAAGCGTGGCCAAAAAAAGGGGCACCAAAGTTCAGGCAGTCACGGACCAGGCTGTCAGTCATGAAGATATGCTCGGCTTTAACCATATTGAACACCCTGAAAATGTAGCCCTTTCCCTGGCGGTTTGTGAATCTCTGGGAGTCAGCAGGGAACAGGCCTTGACCGGGATGCGTAAGGCTCAACCTGACCCGGGAGCATTGCGGGTCTGGGATCTTACCCTGAATGGCCAACAATTTTCCCTTGTAAATGCTTTTGCTGCCAATGATCCTCAGTCTACAAAAACCATCTGGAATATGATCAAGGATCATCCCGGTCTGGAATATGAGCATGTCTGTGTTTTCCTGAATACACGCTCGGACAGAGTCAGCCGAACCTCCCAATTGCTGGAGCTGATCATCAAGGAAATCAAGCCCGATTCGCTCTTTATTCGAGGCGATCGAATGGAACGTTTCCAGAAGCCCTACTTTTCAAAAATTGACGGTCCTGTGGAACGGTTTACCGAAACGGAGAGCGCGGCCATTTTTGCAAAAAAACTACTTTCTCAGCAAGGGAATACATTGATTTTCGGAATCGGCAATATTGTTGGTGCAGGTTTCCAGATACTTGATGAATTAAAAACATACCGGGTTAAAAGTGAACAGTCAGCAGCCAGTTGAGCTGGATATTTATATGGAAATGAGAAAAATATTTCAAGTGAGTCAATTAAAAAGCTTTGCGTATTGCAGCCTGCCAGAGAGCTTCTCCATACCGAATTTCGGCAAAGAATTTTCTTGGGAATCAGACCTATGCCAAACCCCCAGCAAACAAATTCAAGGAATCTTTAATGATTGAAATCGCCATTGGCCTGGGCATCATCTTGAGCCTTTGGCTCACCGAGTGGTTGGGTGTTACCGCCGGCGGGATCATTGTGCCTGGATATATAGCCATGTATCTCCACGACCCCTTGCGTGTTGTTGCAACCTTCAGCATCTCCATTCTTGTTTTTCTGATTGTGAAAGGGCTCTCTCAATTTCTGCTTATTTATGGCAAGCGCAGATTGGTGTTATCACTATTGCTCGGCTTTTTCTTTGGCTATATCTCCAGGAATTATCTGGCAGTGGAATTCCAATCCATGGGTTGGGACTTTTATACGATTGGCTATATCATCCCGGGTCTGATCGCCTCATGGATGGATCGCCAGGGTATTGTTAGAACCATCAGTGTTATTGTCATTACTGCTACCATTGTTCAGCTGGCTGTCATGGTTATCAGCAGTGGAGTCATTGATGTTTAGGCCGGCAATTCAGCGCATCGAGGTCCTGGTGGCCATGGCCATATTCTCCCTGTTGGTTTTTTACGGCGCTTCCTCCTTGACAGTGAAGGTTCGTCAACCAGCCTATGACCAGAAAATTGCAGCGGCTCAACGCATGCGCAAAGCCATGGACGTATTAAAGGCCAGCCGTGGCGAAGCAGCTATTTTTATGGATGAAGTCAATGATCCCAATGAGACAGGTCTGATCGGACGCCAATTTACCTACATCACCACAGATGAAGGTGATCTGGATGCCAAAATCTCAATCCTCGATCCCAATGTGGCTGGTATGATCGTGGACTATCTCAATCGAGCGGGTGTTCAAAAGGGAGACCCGGTTGCCGTGACCCTGACAGGCTCTATGCCGGGCGGCAATCTGGCTGTGGTTTGTGCCCTGGAGGAAATGGGTGTTGTTCCCTATATCTTATCCTCTGTTGGTGCCTCACAGTGGGGTGCAAATATTGAAGAATTTACCTGGCTTGATATGGAGAAAATCCTCCAGGATTCAGCCGTAATTTCATTCGGAACCAAAGCAGCCAGTTTGGGTGGAGGATCTGATATCGGCCGGCGTCTCAGTCCCCGCGGCCGCGAACTGATTCAAGAATCCATTTCCCGGAATAATATTGAACTGATCCCCAGCGAAAGTCTGAGCGATGCCGTGCGTCGCAGGATGGAGCGCTTTACAGAATCCCAAAATATTGATGATTATAAAGCTTTTCTGAATGTGGGTGGTGGCGCTGCTGTCCTTGGCGATGCCGCCTATGCCCGACTGATTCATCCGGGACTCACCACCAGAATGCAGTTTGAGTCCATGCGCAATGGTGGTGTCATGGCCAAGTTTGGCCGTCAAGGCGTCCCTATTATCCACGTCCTGAACATTAAGTACATGTTTGCTGAATTTGACTATCCCTACGCAGCCACACCAACCCCGGAACTGGGTGTGGGTTCCTTCTATGCCACCGAACGCTATAATCCCTGGACAACTGCCCTGGCACTTGTGCTGCTGCTCTCCATGGTGATTATTGTCGGGCTGAACAGTAAGCGGAAAATCAAACACCATCTGGAACAGTATGAACCTGATTCCTATATTTAAATTGAGACTTCCAGGTCAGCGTTCTGACACAGCAAAGCATGTTGTCAGTAATTGTGAATCTGCAGAGTTACAGAATATCAGCCCCGGCAATGGCTCGAGGCTAAAAGAGGACTATGAACAAATCTGTTATGTGTAAATATTTATTAAGCTTTGTGCTTGTCTTTAATGCTGTTTATGCTGGTGTGATTAAGCCTGAAAATGCCCAGCAGCACCGTGATATTCTGGTCGTTTCAGGGAATCGCAGCTCCTATTATTTGCTCAAGGATGAATCCCTGGTTTATAAAGTAAAGGGTCCCCAGAGAATCAAGATCTATTCCAGGGCAGCCCTGACCCGCAACGGATCCAAATCAAATGATTTTGAATTTGAAATTCAACTCAACGGGAACCAGCCGCTTCAGGCTCATCACCAGCAGCAGGTAAGCAAAGCAGTAAAATCCCCGGAACATCCCAATCACTTCTACACCCAAAGTGCCAGGGATTATGTCAATATTCCTGCAGGAGTGAATGAGATCACGCTGCGCCCGAAAAAGAAATCTAACCCGGTACTTATCCGGATCGTGGAAGACGCCGGCGGTGTTAGAGGGAAACGGAAACGGGTCGATGCTCTGTCAGAACAAAGCCCGGTCAAACTCGTATCCAACGGGAAATCTGTGAGCTACTACCCGCTTCTGAAGGATCACCCCCTGTTTGTCACCATGGAAGGACCTGCAAATCTCGAAATCACCACGCGTTTGGGATATGACCCCCAGATGGGCGAGGAGGAAGACTATCGTCTCCAGATTCTGGATAACAATCACGTCCTTGGAACCTATTATTTTTCAACCAGCCGATCCGAAGAAACACGTGTAGAGGGACAACTCAATTTATCCACAGGAAAATGGCGCAGCTGCGACATTAAATTGGGCAAGGGCATGCATGAGATTAAGCTGAAACTCCTTGATGAAGGACGCCAGGTTTTTGTCAAATTAACGCAAATCTCCGGGGATTAGTGCGTCAATCCTTTTTCATAGTCCTGCTCTGCGGGTCGCTCTTTTCTCAAAGCCTCTCATCCCGACTGGCTGCTCCTGTATTTTATGAGCTTGGTATTGAACCCAGTTTCCAGAGCAATCCCTTAAATCTATCAGAAGTGGAAATAAAAAAGGCCAGTCTGGATTCTGGATATCTCAATGGAATCGAGTTTTCCTCCAGCAATTCCATCACTTTTTCTGCTAATATTAATTATGCTCCACGGCTCTTTTCTGGTCGCAAAACCCGGATCAGTTCCAGCCTAAATAGCCACTACTACCAGGATATTAAGCAACGCAACTACCAGAGTTATTCATTGAATATCACCCAGTCCCTCGGGAAGTATCGATACCTCAGTCTGGGCTACTGGATATTGCCGGAATACTACCTGCGTAACTATCTGGTTAAGGATCAGGCCAGCTTGATCTCGTCGAGAGAAGTCTGCAATTTTGGAACGGATCGACTCTGGCTTGGAGTAGAACATCGCCTTTCAAAAAAGAATACTATTGAATATGAATTGAATGTTCGCAGAGAGCTTTATCAGGCACCCTTTTCACATTTTGATCTGCAAATGCTTGAAGGCGGACTCATCTTTCGAATTGGCCAGTTTAACACTATAAACATGACCGCCAATCTACAGCTTGGCACTGCTGACAATGAGAATCGGATTGACGATATAGATCGCTCATATAAATATTTCAACATTCATCCAACACTGACACTGACGTTGCCGGGGAAACACAAATTGCGCCTGGCTACCCGCTATGACCAGCGAGCTTATCACAGTGAGCAGGCCGATGATCCACTTCATTCCGGACGCTTTCAGGAGGAATTTCGCATGGATGTGACCCTGCTGCCCAACATGAGCGGAAACGTGATTGTGGAACCCTTTCTGGGTTACCGTCAGCGACAGGTAGACTCTATCGATCCGGCTGTTCAAGATCTGAAATCATTCTCGCGCTACTGGTTTGGGGTTAGTTTTGGCTTCAAATCCGTTATAGACATGTACTTTTAATTAATCATAAACATGAGTTACTTTAACACTATGAAAAGATTTTTACCACATCTGCTTGTATCCTGCGTGCTTCTCAGTCTCGGATCCTGTCTTAAACCTGATCCACTTGAATCAACTACTGCCGTGACTGTAAGTCTGGTCGATATCCTGGAGACTTCAGGCTATGCGCGTGATGTTGATGTTCATGATGATATGATTTTTGTGGCTGCCTCACAGGCCGGTATTCAAATCTGGCAGGAGCAAGCTCAAGCTGCACCGATTCAGGTCTTTGACCACCATTTTGGCGCCGATCCCGCCTTGCGCGTATTGGTCGAGCCCCAATCGAGAATTTTGTTCACCTTTGATAGAGCAGGTGGATTCCACAAGACCCTGAATCCTGAACTAAGCGCCTTTGATTCTGTCTATATCAGGCACAGCACCTGGATTCCCCTGTTTGAGGAAGGTCTTTTTGGCAGTGGTGCAAACGAGGACTTTGTGGCTCGAGCTATAAATGACAGTCTGGTCGCTCTATATGTCATCGACCGGACATCAAATGATGGATTAAAGCAGTATTTTTTCAATCGAAGATCCAATCCTGCACCAGCGTTCCAGTACTGGGAATTGAATAATGTCGGTTCTTCAACCGGCGGCATCAATCTTGGGCTTGATCTTCGCGATAATTTATTGGCCATCTCCCATGATGAATTGGGAATTGGTTTGTACAGATTGGACGGGGTAAGTCTGGACACATTGGCTACGCTGAATACTCCCGGTGAAGCACTGGAAGTCAAATTTTATGACAACTATCTGCTTTCGGCTAATAATTGGGCAGGGCTGGGCATTTTCGCCCTCGGCGCTGGGGATAGCACTCTGAGCCATCTTGCCGATATTGAAGTTGGGGGCTGGGTTAAGCAGATCAGTTTATGGAATGATATTGCAATTTTGAGTTGTGGGGAAAACGAGATTTTTCTGGTGGATTTGTCTGATCCTGAAAATCCCAGGGTAGATCAGGCCATTGAGGCGGGCTATACTTACCGTACCTTTGTCGCCAATGATATGATATATGCTGCTACACGTGAGGGGATTAAACGCTATACTATCCAAAACAGGTGATCCTATATGCGCAAATCGATCCTAACCACAATCATCCTTCTGGCGGCTCTCACTCATCTGGGGGCTGCTGATTTAATACGCCCAAACATAAGTCTGACTCCCAGCCCCAATGGTGTGCTGGTCAGTCTGGATTTTCAGCATATCCCCGAAGCCCGATGGCGTGAGATGCTGGAAAATCCCCACGCATTTCATGAGTTTGGCTATGGCGTCGCCGGTAATCCTGGTGATGCAGCCCTGCCCATGCTTACAGAACTCATTCCCGGTCTGCCAACCGGGGTGATCAGCATTTCTGACATACAGCGGCAGGATTACAGCCTGGCAGAATTTGCGCTGAAAGCTGCTCCGGCAGGACATCTTGATTCAGACCAGCAAGCTGTTCCCATTGTTGCCTATGACTGGAACCGAACCAATAGAGTTATCCAGCGGGATATTATTTCCGGTGAAGCCGTGCAGATGCAGGGCCAAAGTTTTTTACCCCTTACCGTGCATCCCATTCGCATGGACAGCGAGAGTCATTCTCTGCGCATTCCAACCACAATCCAATTCGAAATCCATGGATTTGATCTGGCAGAAGATGTGGAACTGACAGAACAGGGGAGTGTTCGTTCAGTAAGGCTGCCAGAGGAGCAGTTTGCACCCAAAGGACATTATCTCATTATCACACCGCCTCAATTTCAAGATTATATCAGCTACTTCGCTGACTGGAAATTGCGGATGGGCTATGAAGTCACTGTGATCAGCACAGCGACGACTGGAAGTTCTGCCACCACCATCAAAAACTATATTCAGAATGCCTGGGATAGCTGGGAGAGTCGACCTGATTTTCTGGTTCTGGTCGGTGATGAGGATCAGGGCATTCCCGGTCATTATATTCAGAATCCACAGGGTGAAAATCTGGTTACAGATCATAATTATGCCTGCCTGGAGGGAGATGACTCCTTCCCTGAACTTCTTGTAGGTCGATTATCTGTGGACACCATCTCTGAACTGGTTTCCTTCACTGCCAAAATTGTGGCTTACGAATCCAACCCCTACATGGCTGAAACAGACTGGTTCCAACGCGCACTCATGATCTCCACCAACTGGGGCGCTGCCTCCGCCCAGGCTACCAAAGAGTGGGTTGCCGCAAAACTTTTGGACTCAGGTTTTGATCAGGTTTATACAGCCTATCATCCGAATCAATCGTCTACATCAGATATCTCAACCCCTATCAATGCTGGCGTCGGCTTTGTGAATTACAGAGGCTATGGCATGTACAATGGCTGGTTTGGGCCAGATTTTGTCAATAATGATATTTATAACTTGATCAGAAATGGGGCAAAAACCCCGGTCATTACATCCGTCGTATGTGGTGGTGGCAATTTTGCCGCCAATGAAGATCCCTGCTTTGGTGAAGTCTGGACCCGGATCGGTACTTTCGGAGTCCCCAAGGGTGCAGTAGCCTTCTTTGGCCCAAGTGAATTGCACACCCATACTCAATTCAATAACGTTATTGATATTGGCATTTATTCAGGAATTTTTGATCTGGGCATCACCACCCTGGGCGAAGCACTCTGGAATGGAAAACTTGAACTCTGGCGCAACTATTATCAGAACACTTTTTTCCCCTTTGATCAGACACCCGAATTTTACCACCACATCTATAACCTCCTTGGTGATCCAGGCATGCAACTATGGACTGCAACCCCACAGCTTTTGGTTGTGAGCCATGCTGACACCTTGATATCAGGTGATAATTCAACACTCGTCATGGTAAGTGATACACTGGGGAATCCAGTGCAAGGAGCCTATGTGGCTCTCTATAATACCGATTTTAGCTCTGGTGGCTATACCGATGTAAATGGGGCAGTGAATCTGCCTTTCAGCAATGCAGCGATTATTCTCCCCCGTGATGCGACCTTGCAGGACGATGTGCAGCTTACGGTAACCGGGACAAATATGTTTCCATATTTAGCCACCCTGCCTATAATTGACACTGACTACCCGCTGTCACTGTATTCCTGGACTTTTGAGAATGAGGGTCAGTTAACCGCTGGCACAACTTCTGACATGTCTCTTTCCCTGTACAATTCAGGTGCGGCTCTCAGTGATGTAAATCTGAATTTTTCCAGCTCCAGTGACGGAATTATTCTAACGGAATCCATAAATATCCCCAGCATCCCGAGCTTTAGCTTTTACAATCTTGGTCCCTCCAATATTGTCACTGCAGCCAACCTGAAGCATGGCCAGCCAGTCACCATAAATCTGGATGTTCAGGCCGCCGGAATGCTTTGGACCTGGAGCAGCTTTTTAATCGTCCAGGCACCAGTATTGAACATTCACGCCCTGAATTTGGTCAGTGGGAATTCGGATTCCGGGGATTCGGCTCAAGTCGAACTTGAGTTGATCAATTCCGGTGGAGCGCCTTCCGGTCCACTCACGCTCACCGCCCTTGATCATGACTTGATCAGCTTTACTGTGAATGAAGTGGGCTGTGAGAATATAAATATTGATGGCCTGGGAAGTGCTGATGGCACTCTGGGACTGATTTTTAGCGATCAGATTTTTCCGGCAGAGAAAATTCTGCTCCAGTTTGAATGCGTCTCCGCGAATACTACGGATACGCTGGAAATAGAGTTGATCGTCGGTGAGCCCTCCCGTTATGGACCGTCACAGGCTGACGATTATGGATATCGGATGTTTGATAATCTGGATCTGGCCTATACCAAGTCCATGAGCTATGCTTGGATTGAAATTGATCCTGCCTTTGGTGGCTTTGGAACAAACCTTCAATTGAATGATCAATTCGAGGAAAATGATGCCTCAACGGTGGTCAATTTACCATTCCCCGTAAGCTATTATGGTGAAACATATACGACGCTCACCGTTTGCAGCAATGGTTGGGCTGCCTTTGGGAGTCAAACCGTAGTGGATTTTCACAACCGCCGGATTCCCTCACCCATTGGCCCCCTTGCCATGTTGGCACCCTACTGGGATGACCTGACCACAAATCCAGGGCATGTGTTCTCTCGGAATTTTGCTGCCGGAGAAGCCTTCGTGATTGAATGGAACCGTATGGAGAACTTACGCGCGACCAACAATCTGAGTTTTCAAATTGTCATTTACGACACCGAAGCGTACCCAACGCTTTCTGGAGATAATGACATCAAGTTTCAATACAAAAATTATGAGAACATTGATGTCGAAGCCAATTTTTCAACAATTGGGATAGAGTCTCCAAATTATGAAACGGGTATCCAGGCATCTTATAATGCCATTAATGATCCCAGTATCGGTCCACTGGGAAATGGCAAAGCCCTGCTTTTTAGCACTGACAGGGGCACACGCTTACCGGACGCCGTTGCAGCAGTGAGCAGCACTGATCTCAGCTTTGTGCTGAATCCCTGGAGTAGCGCTCGTGATTCCATTGTTATCACCAATGTGGGTGAATCACCTCTGGCCTATAGCTTTGATGTGCAAACCACGCTTGACCAAATACCGCCAGCGCCTCCGGCACCAGATCGAAACGCTACAAAAAATTCTCCCAACGAGGAACTTAACGTATCGCCTTTCCGCGAGGGCAGCGATGAATATGGCTATTTCTGGAAAAAGGATTCTGATGTCGGTGGACCGATCTATAACTGGATCGATATCGAAACCACCCAGAATGCTCTGGTCCATCTCGGTGATCCCGATGACAGCAGTATCGGACCTGTCGCGATGGAATTTGAGTTTCCATTCTACGATGGTGTCTTTTCCAATGTGTTTATTAGCAGCAATGGCAGCATCTCATTTATGGGTAATTACGCTCCCTGGGAAAATCTGCATTTACCGACTACCTCTGCGCCTTCAGCCTTGATTGCGCCCTGGTGGGATGATTTAAACAATGATGCCGGCCCCCAGGGGACTATCTATTTCTGGTCTAATGGTGTCGATGAGTGTGTGATTACCTGGAAAGACTTTCCAAAATTTGGGACTACAGATCTGTATACCTTTCAGATGCTCATGGACGCTTTTGGGAAAATTCGCTTTCAGTACAAATATTTGGGCGGGGTGACCAATAGTTCCACCATTGGCATGCAGAGTCCGGGCAGAAATGTTGGCCTGACTATTCATCACAATGAGGATACGCCTTTCGAAGCCGAATCAGCCATCTCCATCCATCCTCCCGTGCCCTGGTTTACTGGAAGCGGTTGGTCCGGACAGATCGAAGCTGGAGAAAGCAGCGCCTTCGTTGTTGATATTCAGTCACTCAATCTTGACCCCGGTCATTATACCACAGCCTTAACGCTCACAACCAGCGCCGGGAATTATCCTGAAACAGATTTGAGTGTTTCTCTAGACGTTATATTGGGTCAACCGCCCTATGGTGACCTGAATCAAGATTACCTCCTCGACATCAGGGATTTGATGGAAATGTTAGACTTTATCCTTTTGATTGAGGAGATGACGGAAGAACAATTCGAGCTGGCGGATATTTCCCTCGACGGGGAACTAAATGTGATTGATGTCATTCTGCTTTTGGAAGCGATCGAAGACATAAATTGAGAAAGCGTGAATCAGAATGGATGTTTCGATTCACCACTATAAAAGGGTTTGAAAAGATGAGACGATTTATTTTGCTTCTGTTGGCAGGAAGCCTTTTTGCAAGCGGGGAATTTTTATGGGTCGAGAATGGTGTCTCTGTCCGGCAGGGTGTTCATATCGAATGGCAGCGTACAGGTGATGAAGGTTTACCCGGTGAATTGATCTTCGGATGGTCTGATACTCGAACCGGTGATCGCGATATATATGTTCAAAAAATTGATTCCACCGGCCAACTCCTCTGGGGTGAAACAGGTATTCGCGCCACTGTGGCAGACGGTCGACAGGAAGATCCAGTCATGGTTTCCGATGGTGCTGGCGGAGCTTTTTTAGCCTGGATTGATTATCGCGATGATGAATATGGCGACGTGTATGCTCAGCATCTGGATGCAGCCGGAAATTTATCTTGGGACCCGGCCGGGGTTCCCATCGCAGTCAATGCGGGATCACAACAAACCGCCAATATGGCCCGCGGCGCGGCTGGCGTTGCCTATGTCATATGGGATGATGGTTCCCTCTCTGAATCTGGTGACATTTTTGGGACTGTATTAAGCCTCAGTGGTCCGCTGGCTGCTGGTGGAACAAACGGATTAGCCGTGGTGAGTGCCACGGGAACTCAGACAAATCATAGTATTGAAACCAGCGGCAGTGAAGCTGTTGTGGTCTGGCGGGATACGCGCGACTCCAATGACCCGGATATCTATGGGCAAAGATTGGACGTTAATTTTACAGGGCTCTGGGGTGAAAACGGAACATTGATTTGTGGTGCTGCTTCTGATCAGGTGTATCCGAAAGTCGCTCCGGCTGATGCTGATCGTGTTGCCGTTTCCTGGCTTGATAATCGTGCCCATATCAAAACGGATGTTTATTCCCAGCTTCTTGATGCCAATGGCAATGCCGTGTGGGCTGTTGATGGAATTGCACTGACATCTCTGGGCTCGGAACAGAATGCCAGCCGGGTCAAATCCAATGGCGTGGATCGAATTTATTATGTTTGGCAGGACTTCCGCAACAATGCCCAGGATCCTGATATTTTTATGCAAAGTCTGGATCTGAATGGGACACCTGTATGGGCTGATGGTGGCATCCCGGTTAGCCAGGCTGATCTGAAACAATTACAACCCCGCTTTACCTTAAGTGAAAATGGCGGAATGTATGTGACCTGGCTGGATGAGCGCAACGGTGGTTATCCACAGTCTGACATTTATGTTCAACATGTTTCTCCTGCAGGGGATATGAGCTTTGTTAACGACGGATTGGCTTTAACGAATGGCAAAAAATATCAGAATGGTGGGTTGGTCCGCTCTGATGGTAATGGCGGTGCGCTGATAATCTGGTCAAATGCATCAACGGGCAGCATTGGCATCACTGCCCAGCATGTTCGTGCTGGCGGGAGCCAGGCCTGGGATGTTGACGGCAGCGAATTCTTTTTTGGAATCGACGGGGATGCCAGCAAGATTCAAACGCTGAGCTGGGCTGACAACAAGGCCCTGATTTTCTGGGAAGACAATCGCTGGTCAGGTACCGGTTCCGTCTCTATGGCTCAGGTCATGGATCATTCAGCAGCTATTACAAAAGCATTGGACGGCGAAGAACTCTCCGGGAATGCTCAACAATTGAACCCGAAAATCGTTCCTGACAATTCAGGTGGAGCCTTCATCTCTTACACAAATATTTCTACGGGGACCGAAATCCTTTTTGCCCAGCACGTCGATGATGATTTAGCGCCAACCTGGCCCTCAGATGGCGTGCAAGTAAATCCCAATGCCTTCCTGGGTCAGTTCAGACCTGATATGGCCAGCAGCGCCGATGATTACCTCTACTATTTCTGGACAGAGGAAATCTTCTTCCAGGGCTTACTCATTTTTTGCCAAAAATATGACATGTCAGGAACAGCCCAATGGTCAGAAGGCGGGCTCCAGGTCAGCCCTGAGGATGTAGGGGGTGACAAATATGTGACCAGTGTAATTGCAATGGCCGATTCTAGCGTTCTTTACGTCTGGGAGTCAGAAACTGTGGATGGGACCGACACTTACGTATCCAAATTATCTGAGACGGGCTCTGTCCTGTGGACGGAACCTGTTAGCGCAGCATCCGGAACCCAGCGCGGTTCAGTTGCCATCTATGACGCAAACAATGAAATCGTCTATATCGCCTGGGAAGATCTGCGCAATGTTGCTCAAAGCGGTGTTGACCTGTATGTGGTTCAGGTCGATACAGATGGAAACCTCGGTGATGAACAACTCATTTCAAACGCTTTTGGGGATCAGACCCAGCTGGCTTTGAGTCTGGCTGATGACATGAGTTCTGTACTTTTTGCAGCCTGGCAGGATTACGATGGTTTTCAACACGACATTTATGTTAAGAATTTGACCGCTGATACAGATGCAGATCAAATTACAGCTCTTGAGACAGAGAATAAATCTCCAGCATTGAGAGCGGTTAATGCCAACCGCTATCTGGTCGCCTGGGAAGATGGTCGCAACGGAATTCATACAGACATTTACTTCTATGATTCCAATCCATATAGCAATGGACATGGGCTTGAAGGAGTTCCCCTATCTCTGGCAATCCTGAACCAGATGGAACCCCAAATCATCCCCTTTGCCGATAGCAGTCCAGATTCTTTAACCTACCTGATTGCCTGGCAGGATATGCGTTCATCCGGCAAAACAGAACTCACGAATATCTATGCTCAAGGCTACAATGGACAATTCCCTGTTTCAGTTGATGCACCCGCCCTGGCTGAGGATTTTGCAGTAAATCAGGCATACCCAAACCCCTTTAATGGCGCTGTTACCATCCCCATCGAGAATGGCCTGAAGGCTGATCTTGATTTGCGTATCTATGACCTGAAGGGTCGGGAAGTTTTCCATAAAAAGCTTGGTAGTGCAGCCGGACTCAGCTATACCTGGAACGGGCTCAACGCTCAGGGTGAAACTTTGAGCAGTGGTGTCTACCTGCTGGCGGTGTCTTCGAATAGACACAGCTACTCCCAGAAAATCATGTTTCTTAAATAAGTCAGGATGTGTTGGGGTAACTTTTTATGAAACAGGTCAAAGTTCAGCTTCTCGCTATTCTCCTCCTCGCTTGCAGCCAGGTCGGAGCACAGCATCTGTTTCGTGATTCGGTCATTAACCCCCGCTATCATACCTATGAAGAAATCCTGGTCTATCTGGATTCGATTCAGCAAATCCCCGCTTATAGTGCCATCCTGGATGTCCGTGAAATAGGCCGATCTAACAACGAGGATTTGCCCATTTATGCCATAAAATTGTCAGATAACCCAACTCTGGATGAGGACGAACCGGCGCTGCTATTTCTCGGTCAGTGTCATGCAGAAGAAATCCTGGGTCTCGAGATTACCATGGGCCTGGTTGACAGCCTGCTCCATGGTTTTGATGCGATGAATTCGCATATTGGAGCCATCCTCCAAAATACGGAAGTCTGGGTCGTGCCCACCTACAACCCGGAAGGTTTGAGAGTGGTTCACGATGGGCTTGATGTGACCTATCGAAAGAACAAAACCGATTCAAATGGAAATGGCAGCTTTGATTTTGTTGAAGGCATCGGTTTTGACATTGATGGAGTGGATTTTAATCGAAATTACGGATTTAACTGGATTTTTGGAGATGCATTGGGCGTCGGGGACTATGACTATTATCGTGGATCGGCTCCCTTTTCAGAATCTGAAACCCGGGCAGTGGCAGCCCTTGCCAGACAGGAGAAATTTATGTTCTCCGTCGCCTATCATTCGGCCCGTTCCGGAACGCCTGAGATTATCTATTACCCCTGGTTGTGGGAAGATGTAAAAACACCGCCTGGGGCTGACATTCTCAGCTCGCTGGCCAATACGCTGTCACAGCGTATCATTAATGAATCCAGAGATGGGAACTATGCCGTAACCCCTGGTAAGACGCCCCGAGGTGATGCTCATGACTGGTTTTATGTAGAGACCGGTGCTATTCAATTTTTAATTGAAGTGGGTACCAATAACCTGCAACCCAACGCCAATATTGTGAATGATACAGTGGATCGCAATTTGGAAGGTCTCTTTTTTCTCATGGATCGCGCCTATGGTCGTTCCACTGAGAGCAAATCAATGATTCGAGGAATTATTAGCGATGCCTCAGATGGCTTTGCATTGGAAGGAGCTCGCATCCAACTGGCAAAATTGGCAGTGGGAGGGAGTCTTGAAAACCTGGAAGGTCTAATGCTTCAGCCCAGAGTCACGGATGGCTTTGGTCGCTATCGACGCCTGGTCAATCACGGGACTTATCGGGTGATCGCTTCAGCTCCAGGCTATCGAGCAGATACGCTGGCCACCATTCTGACCAGTGATAGCTATGCCACCATCCTGGATTTCAGCCTGGAGCCTATGGATGAACACCTCATTGAGCTCAATTTAACTCAGACCGCAGATGCCTACGATGTCCTGGTCTGGGACGATTTTCAAAAGGATACCCTGAGCCTGGCAGCCGGCGTGAACAGCTTCAGCTGGCAAGGGGATGAGATCAATCTTAAAGTATCTGCGACAGGTTATTTCCCGGAGATTCACAGCTATGACCTGAGTGATTATTCACCTGGAGCTACCCTCGTTTTGACAGTGACACTCCCGGCAACGCCTACCACGGTCTACTCAACCAGCTTTGATGACCTGAGCGATTGGACTCTTAATTCCGGGAGCTGGGTTCTGTCAGAAGGCCGGCTCCTTTCTCAACCCGAATTGTTTTACGGTGAAGCCGTAGACATGGAACTGGAACTGGCCAATATTGATTTTTCCCTGGTCCCTGATGCAAAACGGCTTGGCCTTTACCTGAAGCACCGCTACGAAGTTGAATGGAACTTCGACACCCTTTCCCTGGAAGTCTGGAGCAACGACGAGTCAGAATTGCTGCTACGCCAGGACTGGGTTGATCAACACTATGAAGACCATGTGGAAACCTATTTTATCCATGCTGATCTGCCACCTTCAGGAAGATTGAAATTGAGAATGCTTGCTGATTCTACCGTTGCTTTTAGAGGCTGGGCCATTGATTCATTAGCCTTGTTTGTGTCTGAATCGGAGCTGCTGGGAATTGATCCCAGTGTCAAGGAACGCCAGCTCCAGTCCGGTCAGGAAAATTTTATCCAGGCAGTGTCTCTGGCACCCAACCCATTTCAAACCCAGGCTAGACTGGAATTTGACGTCCCCAGAGCAGAGCACTTATCCATTAGTGTTTTTGATATCCGCGGACGCCAGATTTATGCTGAAGATCTAGAAGCTTCTCCCGGTATCAATTCCTGGCTCTGGTCCGGGCAGGATATACAGGGACATTCAGTGAGCGCTGGGATTTATTTTGTGCGCGTGGCCAGTTCCAGCCGGGCTGTCACCCGTAAACTTATGTTTATGAATTATTCACACCACTAGCTTGAAAAAAGAGAGTTTCCATATAATGACAAATATTTTTAGTAAAATAATTCTGAGTCTAATCCTTGTTTCAGGGGCATTTTCAGCGTCAGGGCCACTGGCTTTTAAGGATTTAATCCCAAATTATAGCTCTGTGGAGAGCCGTTACAGCTGGGAGTCCTATCAACGAGGTGATTTTCTCATTGTTGGTGCTGATGCCGTTTTCCTCAATCCCTATATGGAACTTTTCAGGGTGTTCAAAGAGCAGCAGGGTTTTCGAGTTACCATGGCTGCACTGTCAGAAACTGGAAATACATCCTCAGATATACGAAATTTTATTGCTGATTTTTATGCATCAAATGCCCTGGAATATGTGTTGCTCATCGGCGATGTTGATGGTGCCTATGGCTTGCCAGCCTTTAGCTATGGCCCCGAAAATGATGTTTCTGATCTACCCTATGTCCTTATTGAAGGTGGTGCTGATGACTATTTCCCAGACGCTTTTATTGGTCGTTGGCCAGTCGATACTGCCCAGGAATTGGCCAAGGTCATATCCCGGACCATCGCCTATGCCCAGAATCCTGATCTGGCATCAGGCTATCTCGATAGAGCACTCATCGTTGCCGGCAACTATTCAGATACGGGAACCATCCTTACACCGGTGTGGACCTCTCGCTGGCTTCATGGCGAACTTGATGATTTTGGATATGGCCAGATTGATACCGTTTATTTCCCGCCCGTTACTGGACCTGAACAAATTCTGGAATCGTGGAATGCAGGAGTAGGCATTGTTAATTATCGGGGCTGGGGCGATGCTCATGGCTGGCATTTCCCGCATTTCCATGTCAGCGATTTTGATGAAGGCACTTTGAACAATGGGCTCAAGCTACCCATCGTCTTTAGCTTTGTCTGTGGAACTGGTAAATTTGACAGCCCCATCGATCCCGCATTCTGTGAAGCAATGCTCACCCAGGGGAGTATAACCGTACCTGCCGGGGCCGTTGCTGTGGTTGCTCCATCAGATCTACATACGAGGACTAAATTTAACAACGCCCTTAATTCGAAACTCTGGGATGCGCTCCTGGAAGGACATGTGAATGAACTGGGACCAGCACTCCTGGCTGCAAAATTCGGATTTATTGATGAGTTTGTGAATGAGTTGGATCCAGGAGAAATGGCTGAATTCTATTACCATACCTACAATATTATGGGTGATCCCAGCTTACCGATATGGTTGCTAAATCCAGACCCAATTCTCCTTGAAGCAGCCGATTTTGGATCAGTAACCTGGGATGATGGACTGATCACGCTCGACCGGCCTGGTCTTCAGGAAGGCGTGTTCGCCCTCCGTCAGAATAACGCATTGGTTGGCTCCGGCCGCTGGACCAATGGTCATATCAGAATATATCGATTTGACGGAAAATCCTTTTATGATGTTGAGCATCCGACAGCCCCGCTTGAGATTACTCTGAATAGTGCTGGACATATTCCAAAAACGGTGGAGCTTAATCCTGCAGCAGGGACTGGAGTTGCCTTTGCCGGGATGTCTGAAAATGTCCATGTGGGCATGATCACCTGGACCCCCAATCTGCACAATTATAATGCTTCTGCTGTATCGGTTCCCTTCACACTGAGTTCTCCCGATCATTCGTATACGGTTGATCTTGGAACCCTGACCATTCCCGCTGGCTCGACTATCAGTAGCACAAGCATTGCGGCGCCAGTGATTCAACTGATTGATCGTGAAATAGTCCTCAATGCAGACCTGGGCGGAACCACTTTCCATGTGGCAATACCCGTCGCCAGCGTGTCGCCCTCGCTGGAAATTAGCTTCACCAATAGCGTTCGTCCTGTTCCTGGCGCTGATTTCAATCTTGTTCTTTCAGGTCGTTTTAATGGGATTAATGCCCCGGGAGCCAGCGTGAATATCAGTTTGTCCAGTGCTGCCTCTTTTGCGAGTTTTACTGACATTTCGGGCTCTGCCACTCTGGCCGAGGATGGTTCACTGGTCTTTAGCGACGATTCTTTTAGCGGAAATCTTGAGGAGGTAGCCCATGGAAGTCGCTTGCCGCTCAATTTTGCCTTCACCATTGCAGATCAGTCAGAACCATTTTTCACTGAACAATTTATGGTGATCATCGGTGCGACAAGCAGCACAGACCCCACGCCTCCTCTTCAGAATTATGGTTACTGGGCCTATGATGATACAGATGTTGATTATCCAGAAGTGCCAACCTATAACTGGCAGAACCTGGCAGTAGAATCTGGAGCTCAGCACTATAGTTTGAATGACGATGATCATCAAATTGTGTCTCTGCCCTTCTCATTCAAGTATTATGACATTGACTACGAAACGCTTACCATCAATTCCAATGGCTGGGCGGCCTTCGGTCCGGATTATATTAATTATTTCCGTAATTGGTCCATCCCAATGCCCCTGGGTCCCGACGCCATGCTGGCACCTTTCTGGGACGATCTTGACAATGATACACTCGTGAATGGTCAGGAGGAGAGCCGACCCATTCATATCTACACCTTTTACGATCAGGCCAACAGTCAATTCATTATTGAGTGGCATGAAGTCTGGAACGGGTTTGGTGATCGTAGTTATCTGGAAACCTTTCAAATTGTTCTGTATGACCCTGCAGTCTTCTCCGCTGACGATGGAAATGGGGTGATTGAATTTCAATATCACGAAGTTCATGATGTTGACCAGATCAATAATTATAGCACCGTCGGTATCGAATCACCTGATCAGAATGATGGTCTCATGTATGTTTACGCTGATAATTACTCACCCGGTGCGGCAGAGCTGGTGGCTGGCAGGATTATTCGATTTACCACAAATCCACCAGATCTTTACATAGTCGCTCTTGATGATGGCCTGCAACGCCCTGTCACTTTTGAGGTTGGGGCAGCCTATCCGAATCCTTTCAATGGTGCGAGTATTATTCCTTTCACATTGATGGAAGAGGGGAGTGTCACGCTCGAGGTTTACGATCTACTCGGACGAAAAGTGCTTTCAGAGAGCCTGCCGGACCTGGGCAATGGCTCCCATCGTTACACATTGAATTCAACAGCTCTCAACTCTGGAGTATATCTGGTACGCATTGAAGTTGGTGGTGAGTACCATATTCAGAAGGTCACACTGCTCAAATAAGCCCTGATATTTTCCCGGTTGAGGGAGAATAAATTACAAAAATGCCTCTCTTTTTATAGGGGCATTATTTTTTGAGGCTGTGGAAATACGGGATAATATTAGTCATACATAAATTTTCTGAAGAAAATCTGACACACAAAGGCTCCCGACCCAGCCCAATCGATTTATCAAATTGTTAGATTGCTTGCATTCCAGGCTGTGATTCCAGCTACTATATTCTCCGAATTGTGGAAAGCATAGAAAGGTAAATCATGTCCAAAAAATTCCTGAGTATCCTCATTGCACTTGTCTTAGTAGGGGGTCTGTTCGCAGCCACCAAACCCGTTGTAGAACGGGCTCACCTGAACTTGAAATCATTTGATGCGGTTCATTCAACTTTAGCAGTTACGACACCTGAATATTCTTTGGGTCGCGTCACATATTCTCAGAGTGAATTTGATTACCTCAGGACTGATCTGGATGGCCAGATGCGTCTGGTTGGTTCTCCTGATCTACCGTCCACAGCTACGCTTCTCGCAGTTCCTGCCCTTGGGGAACTTCAGACTGATTTTACCTTTACCTCCATCACAATTAAATCCAACGTCAATCTTGCACCCTTCCAACCTGTTCAACTCGAAGCTGAACTCTCAGGAGCAGAATTTGCCATCGATCAGGAAATCTATGAGCAGGATGCCTGGTTTCCACAATCACCAGTCATTCTCCACGAACGCATTCAGATGCGCGATCTGACTCTTGTTAACCTCGAAGTGACTCCTTTTCAGTACAACCCTGTTCGGAAGGAACTGCGTATTTACCAGGGTTTGGAAGTCAATCTGAATCATAGTGAACCGCTGAGCATTTCAGATCGGCCCATTTCAAGATTCTTTGAACCTATTTATAAGGCCATGGTCCCAAATTCAACCCTGGTCCTCGATGAAAATTATCAAGTTCCATCCGTTCTATTTATCCACAACAACAACACGACCGTATCCACCTTGCTCCAGAGCTTAATGGATTGGCGTCACGAAAAAGGTTTTGAAGTCAATAGTGTCAGTACCCTTGTGACAGGAACCTCCAACTCCGCTATCAAAAACTACATCCAGACCGCTTTTGACACCTGGGTAAACCCACCAGAATTTATCGTTTTGGTCGGAGATGCTGGCGGCACTTTTAATATTCCAACCTGGACCGAGAGTTTCTCAGGCTATAGTGGTGAGGGTGATCTACCCTACACACATCTGGCTGGTTCAGACTATGTCGCAGATGCCTTCCTCGGACGCCTGCCTTTCGGATCCACCTCTGAGCTAGCCAACATTATTAGCAAAATTTTAAATTATGAAAAAAACCCCAACATGCTTGATGCGGATTGGTATACGCGAGCACTTCTGGTGGGTGACCAGGCCTCCTCTGGTCTTTCCACGATCATGACCAATCGGAACATTAACGAGTATATGGAAGCCAATGGCTATCAAAATAACATTGAAGTCTATAGTGGCTCCTTTGTTACTCAGATCGCCAACGGCATCAACTCTGGTGTCTCATTTTTTAACTATCGCGGTTGGTTGGGAATGAGTGGTTGGGACAACTCCAACATTGAGGCCCTCTCCAATGGCTCCAATCTGCCATTTGTTACGATACTGACTTGTGGAACCGGTAGTTTTACAGGTGATGCCCGCTCTGAAAAATTTCTTAAAGTTGGAACCGCATCAGTTCCAAAAGGTGCAATCGCAGCGGTCGGTACTGCTACTTCAGGTACCCACACTCTCTACAACAATTGCGTATCAGTAGGAATCTATCACGGTATTTTTAGTGACCGCCTTTTTTATGCTGGAGCCTGCGTTGAGCGTGGACGTTTAAATCTGAATCAGACTTATCCAACCAATACCAATAATTTTGTCAAGATCTTCAGTCACTGGAATAATCTCATGGGTGATCCTACCACAGAATTGTGGACAGGTGTTCCACAGAATCTTTTGGTGACAGCCTCAAGTGAAATTCCAGAAGATGCCATGTTTTTTAACGCTGAAATATTGGACAATGCCAATAATCCTGTTGAGGGGTCATGGGTAACACTTACTGGAACCGATGTGTTTGTCTCAAGCTACAGCGATGCTGATGGAATGGTTGCCCTGGAATTGCCAGCTGTCCTGCCCGCCAACCTGAAGCTGACTGCTTCAAAACATAATTTTAAACCACAGCAGGTCGATATCAGCGTTGGGAACAGCAATTTTGCTGTCCTTATCGATGCCAGTGATCTTGTGGAAACCAGTGGAAATAGCGATGGTATGCTCAACCCGGGTGAAACCGCTCAGTTCGAGTTGACTTTTTCAAACCATAGTGCCGCCCCTGTTGCAAATGTAAGTATCAACGTCACTCCTGAAGCAGGTTCAACCACCAATTACTCCTACGCCACACTGGCTGCAGGAGCTTCAGTTACGGTGAATAGCCTGAGTTTGAACATTGCCCAGAATTATCCTGGAATGGCCAAATATGATTTAGCCATTGATGTATCTGTCGATGGAACCAGCTATTCTGATCACCGGCGCTTTGAAGTTTATGCACCTTATCTTCAAGTAAACACCCTGGCTGAATTAGGTCTGCCGCCCTATTCATTTGATCCTGGTGAGATTACTGATCTCGTTTTGTATTGTGAAAATATTGGTAGCCTGGCTAGCAGCAATCTGACTGCCATTTTACGCAGTTCCGATCCCAATGTTGTGATCACAGATTCGACCGCCAGTTTCAGCGATGCCGCTCCCGGAGAACTATCCAACAATAGCACTTCCGCATTTGAATTGAATATCGGTACTCAGGTAACGGTAGGTGTTCAGATTCCACTCCAGGTCGAGTTTACAGATGACAATGGATTCGTTGAGTTTAAATCAATTCTTCTGCCCGTTGGTACCCCGTCAGCTGGCGATCCGACTGGCCCGGATGCCGGCGGTTATTTCTGCTATGATGACCAGGATTTGGCCTACGCACTGGCTCCGACTTACGATTGGATTGAGATCGTACCCGGTATGGGATCATTTACAGGAACCCTGGTCCCGCTCAATGACAATGGAAACAATCAGGAAGATATTGAAACCATAAATCTACCCTTTGACTTTGGTTTTTACGGTGAGGACTACGATCAGATCTCAATCTGCTCCAATGGCTACATCGGTTTGGGAGCGAGCGAGGTGGCCTTGTTTAGAAATTATCCCGTGCCTGGCCCAATGGGTCCTAACCCCATGATAGCAGCCTTCTGGGATGATCTGGTAATGGGTAGTGGTGATGTATATACCTATTACAATGCCTCTGAGCATTTTTATATCATTGAATATTATAATATGCGTAATGCATTTAATTCAGATACTGAAACATTTCAAATCATACTCTACGATGCAGATTATTATGGCAGCACAGATGGTAATGGTGATATAAAGATTCAGTACCAAACCTACAATAATACGGATACTGGTAGTAGCTCATCCTCATCCCACGGTCAGTATTCAACCACCGGTTTGGAAGACCACACTGGCCAGGTAGGCATGCAGTACACTTACAATAATACCCTTGCTCCAACTGCCCATGCACTGAGCGATGCTTCTGCATTATTCTTCACCACCCGGACCGACGCGATCTTGCCCTGTCCAGGTTGGGCTCGCGGAGATATCAATCACGATGGCTCCCGCGGTGTTCAGGATCTGGTGATTCTCATTAACGTCATTCTTGGCGGATCAACTTTTGGTGAGTGTGAATTCTGGGCCGCAGACAAATCCCTGGATTCAACCATCAATGTGGCTGACGTTGTCCTGCTGGTGGACGAGATTCTTGGTAATGGTCTGGGTCGTGTAAATTCAAGTGGCCAGGGCCAGGCTGATTTCATTCTCGATTCAGGTAGTTTGAAGCTCCGCTCATCACAACCTGCCCAGGCATTCTCATTCACAGTGAAGTCTGCAACTCAACCACTTATTATGAGATACCCTGGACTCACTATCAGAAGTCGTGAAACGGAATCGGGGTTAAATGTTCTCGGGTACTGGTCTGGCATAGCACAGTCGGATGTGGAACTTCTTCAATTTACAAACGCTGATGTGCAGATTTCAAATGCAGTTGCTGCCGGAGCTGCAGGTGTCCTGTTTAAATCGGATGTAATTGCAATTCCGGAAAGCTTTGAGATCACTGCAGTCTATCCCAATCCATTTAATCCAACTGTAAATATCAGCTATACTTTGCCAGGTGCCGATGAGGTTTCGATCCAGATATATAATGCTCTGGGTCAAGAAGTGAATACCTCGAAGGAAGCGCTTCAGGCCGGTCAACATGTGTTTACATGGAACGGATTGGACCAACATAATATGCTGGTAAGCTCGGGCATTTATTTTGCCAGAATAAGCATCGCAGATGCGCATCAGATGGTGAAGCTGACCTACTTACGCTAGGCTAACTTGAATTACCAGGTTTAGGGGAGATCCATGAATAAAAATCTTTTGCTCGTAGAAGACGATGCTGAAATAATCAGCTTGCTAAAAGAAGGTCTGCGCTATGAGGGGTTTGAACTCACCATATCCCGGGATGGGGATAGCGGACTTGAAAAGGCTCGCCAGGGCGACTTTGGCCTCATTCTGATGGATTGGATGTTACCGGAAATTTCTGGTATTGACGTTGTGAGGGCACTTCATGAAGATAATATTCATACTCCTGTAATTATGCTCACTGCAAGACACGAAGAATTGGATAAGGTCGCGGCCCTTGAAGCTGGTTGTGATGACTACATTACGAAGCCCTTCAGCATTAAAGAATTGGTGGCCAGGATTCATGCCGTCATGCGCCGCGCTGCCTCCAATATTAAGGGCGAATCGGGGACAGATCGCATCATCAGCAAGGGCTCTCTCGAGATTGATCTGGAAAAAAGATCCGTTTCTATTGGTGGTGAAGAAATTCAGTTGACTGCCACAGAATTCAATTTGCTGACGCTGCTCATTCGCCAGCCCGGGAGAGTATATAGCCGCAAGCAGCTCCTGGATATTGTCTGGGATTATTCATTTGAGGGCTATGAGAATACAGTGAACACCCATGTCAATCGTTTACGGTCAAAAATTGAGAAGAATCCCAATAAACCGGAGTATGTACTTACGGTTTGGGGGGTTGGCTACAAATTCTCGGATGAAATCGAAAACTAGTCCTCCCAAATGGTTCAGTTCCATTATATTCCCCTCTATCGCACGCTTACCTTTAAGGTCTCCCTGGGGCTGATACTGTTTTTTATCATCAATGGCGTTGTGCTGGTGCTGTGGAACCAGGCAGACATTTTTTCCGAGATGGAAATTGAAATTCAAACCGCCTACCGCCACACTGCAAATGAAATTGCTGAAGAACTGCAAAGTGCCAATCCTGACATGGATGAGCTACCCTTCTTTTTTGATTCCCTGGCCGTGAATTACCCCGGTATGGAACTCTTTTTGGTCTCCCCAGATGGAGAAATTTTGGAGCACGGAAGTTATGTTCCCTCTTCCTTGATCAAAACCCATGTGCCCATCAATGTTATCGATTCATTTATTAAAGCTGATACCGGCGATTATCCCATCGAAATTGGAATACCCACTGCCAGTGATTTGGATTTTGTTTTTTCTGCTGCCGCTCTTGGGTCTCCTGAATATCCAGATGCCTATGTGCTGGTGACCATGGTGGAAGGTGGGGAGGATGTGGTCTTGAGCTGGTGGGAAGAGTATGGCTCAATCCTGACCCGCACCATTTTGTTCAGTCTCATTGTCGCCAGTCTGGCCGGAATTCTATTCTGGTATTTCCTGACCCGAAGAATTGATCGGGTTGCCCATGCAGTGGAGCATTATCGAGCAGGAGATAGCCGTTTTGTTCTTAATGACCATGGCAGTGATGAAATTGGTCATGTGGCCATGCACGTCGGGGATATGATGGAGCGTATTGACACCATGTTTGAGGAATTAGGGCGCAAGGAGAAAATGCGCACAGAATTACTGGCCTCGGTTAGTCATGAACTTCAAACACCTCTCACAGTCATGCAGGGCAACATCGAGACCCTGGTGGAACATAGAGAAAAGATGAGTGAAAGCGAACTCAGTCACAAACTTGCTGCAGTTTACAGCCAGGTTCAACATATGAGTGCTCTCATAGATGATATGTTTGATGTCGCAGTTCTGGAAACAGGTCAGATGAAAATAAAAGCTGAGCCTTTTCCCATGGTGGAATTGGTGGAAGATGTACTTCAGACCTACGCTCTGCTAATAGAGCGAAGTGAACTGACTATTGAGCGCAATTTTGCTGATACTATCCAGACCGTCAATGCTGATCCCTTGCGTCTTCGACAGGTAATTCGAAATCTGCTGAGCAATGCCATCAAATTTTCCTCCCCTGGTGGCCGGATCAGAATCAGTACTGAGGTGAACACAAATGAGATGCTTACCTTCAAGATAGAAGATACTGGTGTGGGGATAGCCGAAGAAGATATTGGCCAAATATTTGAAAGTTTTTATCGTTCCAAGCAAACCTTGAAGAACAATATTAAAGGAACCGGTCTGGGTCTCCACATCTGCCAGCACATCCTAAAACTCCATGAATCCACCCTGGAAGTGAAAAGTGAACTTGATATAGGTAGTACCTTTTCATTTGACCTCGAACTCTACAAAGAGGTTGTAACCCTTTAATTCCCGCTTTATCTAACACCTGTGAAAAATGAGAGGTTTTTATTATGAGTGAAGAAGTCACCACGCCAAGTGGTTTGAAATTTATCGATCAGATCGTTGGATCTGGAAAATCGCCACTAAGTGGTCAGGGTGTGAGCGTTCATTATACAGGAACTCTGGAAGATGGAACCGTGTTTGACAGCTCAGTGGATCGTGGGTCGCCCTTTAGTTTTACAATCGGGGTTGGGCGCGTTATTGCTGGTTGGGATGAGGGAGTTATGTCCATGAAACTTGGCGGTAAAAGACGCCTCATTATTCCTTCAGATCTTGGATATGGTGCCCGGGGTGCCGGCGCTGTAATTCCACCCAATGCTACCTTAATATTTGATGTAGAATTACTCGCTATCCGCTGATTAGTATATCCCGATGGATTCTGAAACACTCAGGGATTTACTGGCTGAACACCCCCTGGCATTGCTCTATTTTTCGACACCAACCTGCAGTGTTTGCAAGGTGATACGTCCCAAAATAGAGACCCTGGTCTCGGAAATTCCCCCCTGGCATTTCGAATATATAAACACGGAAGACTCGCGGGAAATTGCCGGCCAGCATCTGGTATTTGCAGTGCCAACATTACTTTTTATGGCGGAGGGCCGTGAGGTGGCAAGACACAGCCGTCACTTCGGCATGCATGATCTGGAAAAAATTCTCGGTCACTATGCGGAACTCTACTCTCAGACTTAAAATCTCAGATTGCCTATCAATGTGAGACTGATTATCCCCACACTGGAAACATTCTATTAAAATTGCAGCCTGGCTCAGGGAGAATACCGATGAAACCAGTCCTTATTACCATAATTCTATTAATTTTCAGCAACGTTTTTATGACTTTTGCCTGGTATGCCCATCTCAAGGAACTGAATAACAAAATCTGGGTGGTTGCGGCTCTGATTAGTTGGGGGATTGCCCTGTTCGAGTATTTGCTTCAGGTTCCGGCAAATCGAATTGGCTACCAGGTATTGTCAGTAGGTCAATTAAAAATTATTCAGGAAGTCATTACGCTAAGTGTGTTTGTCCCATTTTCCCTGTTTTATCTCCATGAACCTTTAAAACTGGATTATCTCTGGGCCGGGATTTGCTTGATCGGGGCAGTCTATTTCATGTTCCGGGGGAACTTCGCCTGAGTGGGGCTAATGCTGTTTTGGGCTCTCAGAAAATTTATATCAGCTTAATTATTCCTGAGGATTTAGCAGCGGCATCGCGAACTGTTTCAGGATCCGGCCCGGCTGGAGTCTGACTGGTCTGATTCCGGATTGCATCGATCTCCGCCTGGCTGAATAACTTGCCCTGGCCAATCCCTTCACACTCTTCTTCAATTATTTTCCATCTGTACTGAGACTTTAAATTGGCATTCCAAAAGGGAAAGGTACGGCATTGGCTGGGACGACCCTCATAGATGCTACAGCCTTTATCACCATAAAAAATGCAATTGTCACCGTCATTTTTAAAAACATACTGCCCCTCATGCAATTCCGTGAATTTTTCAGTGAAGCTGGTAACACTGAGTTCAAGGTGTCTGGCAGCAAAGCCGACATCTTCCAGGCTGGGATAGACAAATCCACCACCGAGCTTGCAGCAGGCTCCACAACCGGTGCATTCGAACTGGAGACCCTCAGAGTAAAAACGTTTTTTTTCTGGCGATTTAGCCACCTAAAACAAACTTTTAACCAGACCACCATCAACCACGATGGATTGACCTGTGACATAACTTGCCCGAGTCGAGGATAGGAAAGCAATCACGGCAGCCAACTCCTCTGGACGTCCCAGACGTTTCATGGGAATATCCCTGGAGATGAGTGCTGGATCGGAAAGATCAGAATGCAATTCTTTTACCCGTTCCGTATCATGAATCCCCGGGAGAACCAGATTTACTGTAACGCCTGATTCAGCCACCAGTCCGGCCAGGGTTTTGGCGTAACCTGTGAGACCCGCTCTGGCTGTGTTTGAGAGAATAAGAGATTCCAGCGGCTGTTTCACCGAGACTGAGGTGATAAAGACGATTCGGCCCCAACCCTTCGCTTGCATGTCTCCCAGGACTTCCTGTGCTGAATCCTTCATGGAAATCAGATTATTCTGTAATGCTTTGCTCCAATGACCCTCATCCAGGGACCTGAAATGTCCAGGAGGTGGACCACCATTATTCGCCACCAGAATATCAATAGCACCCCAATTTGAGTTGATTTCTTTGAGCATCTGCTGCCGCGAATCAGCATCGGCCAGATCACAGACAAAACCCTGCACGGTTGCTCCGGTGATTTTACTGATTTGAGCGGCCGCTTTCTGAATATTTACTTTAGTTCTTGAACAAATGGCCAGCCGACATCCTTCTCTGGCTAACTCCAGAGCAGCAGCATATCCTAAACCGGTGGAGGCACCCTGTACCAGCGCGACTTTATTTTTTAAACCTAAATCCATAATAATCTCCTTATGCTGAAACTAAACTGATTTTGGGTTGATGCAACAGAGCGAGAATGATCTTTTGTCAGCATTGAGTGCTTTCATATCTTCTGGAGGAACAATTCTAGTCCTAATCCTGTTCACATCCAAGGTGCTAGGTATATATTAGCAGGCTATTAAATGAAAAAGGAACACTTAATTACATGGACCTCTATACACTGTTACTTGCTGTACCCGCAATTCTCATAGCGTTGACCTTTCACGAATTTGCCCATGCCTATGTGGCTTATCGCTTTGGCGATCCTACTGCTAAACATATGGGGCGCCTGACCCTCAATCCGCTGGCTCATCTTGATCCTATGGGAACCATCATGATTTTTCTGATTCATTTTGGCTGGGCTAAACCCGTCCCCGTGGATCCAAGATATCTTGGGAATCCCAAACGTGACATGATGTGGATTTCGGCTGCAGGACCTCTGATGAATATGGCTTTAGCGTTGGTCACCGGTATCCTGATTCGGGGTTTCATCGCTGCTGGATTTGCCCATGGACAGGCTGGAGCTACTGCCAGTATGGTCTTCAATATGCTTTACTTTTCTCTGTACATAAATTTGGCTCTGGCATTTTTTAACCTGCTCCCTATTCCGCCTCTGGATGGCTCCAAGATATTAGCCGGTCTGCTTCCAAACAGATACGCCTCAACACTTTATTTGATCGAAAGCAAAGGACCCATGCTGCTGTTTGGGATCATCATGTTTGGGTGGGTGACCGGATTTCATGTGCTTGGTGTCGTGATTGGCCCCTTTATCAATCTATTCTCAAGTTTATTTGCCGGAATCTGATGCCTGAACTCAAATATGCAAAAACCCGTCGACTGAGACGCTTTGAAAAACAAGAATCCGGGGAAAATCGGATTCGCTTTCAGCGGCTTACATCCAGCTATCCAAGACGAGGCATTTTGGGTCTATTGGTCATGGCAGCCATGATTGTTTACATGCTTTACTATTTGTCAAAAGTATAGAGGTCTTTCAGATGCAAAAAATTGTAGAGTGCGTACCAAATTTTAGCGAAGGCCATGATCTCGCTGTTATAGAGCAGATCACTCTGGTTATCAAGCAGGTCGAAGGGGTTAAACTCCTTGATGTGGATCCAGGTGCGGATACCAATCGGACGGTTGTAACCTTTGTTGGTGAACCGCAAGCAGCCGTTGAAGCCGCTTTCCAGGCCATTAAGCGGGCAGCTGAAGTGATCGACATGGGCAAGCATAGCGGCGCTCACGCGCGAATGGGCGCTACTGATGTGTGTCCCTTTATCCCCGTGAGCAATATGACAATGGAGGAGTGTGTTGAACTGTCTCGTATCTTGGGGAAACGGGTGGGAGAAGAATTAAACATTCCAGTTTACCTGTATGAATATGCAGCAAGCGCTCCTGAACGTCAAAACCTGGCAAATATCAGAGCCGGGGAATACGAGGGACTCGCTCAAAAATTAAAAGATCCAAAGTGGAAACCGGATTTTGGTAAAGCTGAATTTAATGCCAAAGCTGGAGCTACAGTTATCGGGGCACGTAAATTTCTGATTGCCTACAATGTGAATATTAATACCAGGGATGCGAAAAAAGCCACTGATATTGCCCTTGAGATCAGGGAAGCAGGTAGAAATGCCCGTGATCCGAAAACCAATTTGTTTATTCGGGATGAGAATGGTGTGCCACTTACGCGTCCCGGTACACTGAAAGCCGTAAAAGCTGTGGGCTGGTACATCGCTGAGTATAACATGGCTCAAATTTCTATTAATCTCGTGGACCAGGAGCAGACACCCATCCATATTGCCTTTGATGAAGTCGTGAAACAGGCTGACTTGCGAGGACTTCACGTTACTGGCAGCGAGCTCGTCGGTCTGATCCCCCTGAATGCCATGTTGGAAGCCGGTAAATATTTCTTGAAAAAACAGAAATCGAGTACAGCCGTCTCCCAGGCTGAACTTATCAGGATTGCCATCCAGAGCATGGGGCTGAATGAAATCTCAGCCTTCAATCCTCAGGAACGGATCATTGAATATCAATTGGCACATGACCATAAAAATTTATTAGTAGATATGGGAATTACCGAATTCGTCGATGAACTAGCCTCAGATTCGCCTGCTCCAGGTGGTGGCTCTGTTTCAGCCCTGGCTTCAGCCATGGCGGCAGGACTCACCAATATGGTTGGGGTCCTCACCTTTGGGAAAAAGGACTATGCCTCAAACCAGCTGGAAATAGAAACCGTGAGTAATCAGGCTCAGGCGCTAAAAGATATCATGTTGCACCTGGTCGATGAGGATACAAAATCATTTAACGATGTCATGGCAGCCATGCGTCTTCCCAAAGCGAGTCCTGAAGAACAAGCCACTCGCGAACAGGCGCTCCAGGAAGCAACGATATACTCCGCCAGGGTACCACTTCAAGTCATGGAACATTCATTTGAGATTATGAAGTTGGCAGCTCGGATGGCGGAAATAGGGAATCAGAATTCGCTGTCAGATGCAGGTGTCGCAGTTCTCCAAGCTCAAGCAGGTCTGGAAGGAGCAGCCTTGAATGTCCTTATTAATATCCCGGGAATCGCAGATAAAGCTCTGGTGCTTGACCTTGAAAAGCGGGTAGCCAAATTGCGAAGAGAGTCTGCAACCCTTGCCCGAAAGTGTCTGGACAGGGTCGACTCCAAATTATCAGCAAACCAGGGATGATCAATTCCTAGTGTCCCGAATTCATATACTCCCTGATATTCTATGCAATAAAATTGCCGCTGGTGAAGTGGTCCAGCGTCCTGCTTCTGTTGTCAAAGAGCTGGTGGAAAATTCCATTGATGCTGAGTCAACACACATCGAGGTCACCATCTTGAATGGTGGTCGCGATTTGATTCAGGTTGTTGATGATGGGATGGGCCTGGATAAGGAAGAACTCGGACTTTCGCTGGAGCGTCATGCGACCAGCAAAATTGCAGAAATAGAAGATTTATTTCGAATTCGTACCATGGGATTCCGTGGTGAAGCCTTACCCAGTATTGCCTCTGTATCTATGATGGAACTGGTATCAAAAGCAATCGGGAGCGATTCCGCATATTTATTGGAAGTCCAGGCAGGGAAGTCCGGGGAAATCCAACCCATAGCCTGGGAAAAAGGAACCCGGATCACCGTAAAGAATCTTTTTTTCAATGTCCCGGCACGGCTAAAATTTTTAAAAGCCAAACGCACCGAGCTAAATCATATCCTGGAGCGGGTGAAACCCCTGGCCTTGATCCATCCTCATATCGCCTTCAAGCTTGTGGCTGATGACAAACTGGTCTTTGACTTGAGAGCTTCTACACCTGAAGAAAGAGTGGTGGCCATTTTTGGTAGTGAATACCGCAACAAGATTATTCCCGTTGAAGACAAGCGTGGGAATATTCAGGTCAGCGGGTTTATCGGAAATCTAGATTTGGTTCGGGTTGCTGTCGGTGAGCAATATCTTTCCGTCAATAACCGGCCGATTACAGATCGCCTGATCAATAATGCTGTCTACCAGGCCTATAAATCTTTGATCCAGAGGGGCGAGTACCCCTTCTACATGTTGAATATCTCTGTGCCCCTGAACGAAGTCGATGTCAATGTGCACCCTACGAAGACCGAAATTAAGTTTAACGATGAGTGGCGGGTCTACCATGTTGTGAAGGAAACCGTTGAATCCGGCTTGCGTGCCACACTGCAGGTTATGCCTGGCTTCCATAACCGACCCATGGCTGCACCTCCTTTTATGCCGGCCGGGGCAGAAACGCCTCAGACGACCTTTATCGCTGGAAATGCATACAGCGGCGGAGGCTATGATCAAACCCGAAGTGCTGAAGAGAGTGAGATACTGCAAAAAGCCAGACAGTTCAGTCAGGTGCTGGATCGCGGACCCAGTGAGATTAAACCCCAGCGACAAAAGGGTGGCTTTATCTGGCAGGTCCACAATAAATACATTCTGAGTCAGATCAACAACGGGATTGCCATAATCGATCAACATGTGGCCCATGAGCGAATCTTATATGAAGAAGCTCTACGCGACATGAATGAAAATAAAGGAAGCTCCCAGCAACTCTTATTCCCAGCGAATCAGGAATTCTCAGCTGACGATTACAACATCCTCGTGGATATCATCCCCTCCTTGAATACGCTAGGGTTTCGATTGAGAGAGTTTGGACCGAGAACGGTGTTGGTGGAAGGCGTTCCTTCAGGAATGCGAGGGGGGAGCGAAGGGGTCATTCTAAAAGAAATCATTGACTATTATCGTGAAAACAGGGTCTTCGATTATTCCCCCGCCAAACGCCTGGCAGCATCCTATTCGTGTAAGGCTGCAGTGAAGGCTGGTGATCCCCTTACAGAGGAAGAGATGCGTGTATTGGTAGATCGTCTCTTTGCTACCGAGAATCCCTTCTACTGCCCCCACGGGCGTCCGATCATCATTAATCTTAGCATTGATGAATTGGATAAGCGTTTCGAGAGGCATTAGAAAATCCAGCCCTGTCATTTCAAACAAGAGGCTGAAAGCTGAACACCCTTTTCCATGATCCCCATTAAAATAAAAAATCACAAAATCGATCATCCCCAGGCAGATTATCTCATTCTGGCTGGCGCTACGGCTGTTGGTAAAACAGAGACCGTAATAGAGCTTGCCCGGCAATATGATATTGAAGTCATCAGCGCGGATTCACGGCAGATTTATAAACATATGAACATTGGAACTGCCACACCAGGCGCTCAACTTTTAAAAATGCTACCCCATCATTTATTGGATGAATTAACTCCCGATATCATCTGGAGTGCTGCCGCCTTTTATCAGCGAGCACGCCAACTTGTCGTTGACATTCTGGACAGAGGTAAACTGCCGGTTGTGGTTGGTGGCGCCGGCTTGTATCTGGATGCTCTCCGATTCGGTCTCTTTGATGAGCAGCACAAAAACCCGGCTCTTCGTAAAAAGTATCAGGCTAAAATGGACCAGGGAATGGCCGAGCTGCTCTGGAATCGGTTGATGAAACTAGATCCAGAATATGCTGGTACCTTCCATTTCAACAATCACAAAAAATTGATGCGAGCCTTTGAAATTTATGAATCCTCTGGAATGATCCCCTCAAAGATTTTTGCGAAAAGCAGTGACCCTTTTAGCAAGCAGGCTGTGTTCGTGGTGCTGGATAGGGAGCGTCCCTCGCTGTACAATCGTATCAATCAACGGGTGCTCTCCATGCTCGAGGATGGCCTGGTAACCGAATGCCGGGAACTCATTGAAATGGGATTTTCGCCAACCCTGTATCCCATTCAAACCATTGGGTATAAGGAAGTATTCAGCTTCCTGAGGGGAGAGATTGAAGAGGCTGAAATGATAAATTCGATTCAGCAAAACACCCGTAATTTCGCCAAACGACAGCTCACCTGGTTCCGCAATCACCCTTTTGATCATTGGATAGACCTGGGGAAATAAAGCCTGATTCAAGGTTAGTGAAAAAAAAGCCCCGGAATTTCCGAGGCTTTTTCAATTTTACTGGCTAAAGCGTATTTAGCACTTGGAGTATCCACAATTGTGGCACAATAGACACCCACCTTCATGTGAAATTGTCAGTCCACACTCAGGGCAAGTTGTCATTGTTTTGGGGGTGTTGCCGGTGGCAGTTTCCACCATGTTAAAATGAGCCCCGTGCTTGTCTGAATCATCACTGTCCTTTTCGATTATCCCAAAGGTTTGCTCGCGGGTAAAGTCCTTTTTAAACTCGGACATATGTTGTTCCAATGCTTTACCGATGGCATCAGGCGTGGAGAGGATCAATTGGCCATTCTCCCATACGGGGTTCGGACCGCTGATACCCTTTAGCTGTTTGATAATCTCAGTTACATCCATTCCGCTTCTAAGAGAAAGGGAGATTAACCGGCTAATGGCTTCAGCCTGGGCTGCTGCATTTCCACCGGCTTTTCCAATGGTTGTAAAAATTTCACACAGTCCATCTTCATCGTGATTGATTGTGATGTACAGGGTTCCTTCTCCAGTCCGAATTCTGTGGGTCACCCCATAAGTATCCTTTGGGCGATTCCGGGGACGCAGGATTGGAGCATTCAATGCCAATTCTGGATCCACCATGGCAGTGGTCACAGTATTCTCCGCTTTAACAGCCGGTTTGTCATTGATCAGGATTCCATCCCGACTGCCTTCGCGATAGACGGTGATACCCTTCAAACCTGCTTTGTAAGCGGCCTGATAAATGTTGGCCACAGTTTCAACAGATACGTCTTCAGGAAGATTGACCGTGGAACTGATCGAAGCATCAATGTAGCGTTGAATTGTCCCTTGCATTTTTACTCTGAAATAGGGGTCAATATCATGGGCGGTAATTACTGAGGCAGGTAAATCGGCATCCGTTCCATATTTCTGCAGAACGGTGGGGTGAACAACCTTGAACTCGTCAAAATCGTCACCAAAGCCACTGTTTTTCTTAACCCGGCGTCTGTAACTGATATTGAATATTGGTTCAACTCCAGAACTGACCTGGGCTACGATAGCTCCGGAGCCAGTAGGGGCGACAGTTAAAATGGTTGCGTTGCGGATACCCTTGGCCTTAATCTCCTCACGAACTTCTTCAGGAAGATTCTGGATAAATTTGCTATTTTTGTAACCATCCCAATCAAAATTGGGAAAAGAACCCTTTTCCTGAGCCAACTCGATGGATGTCTTGTAGGCAGTACTGGAAAGCATCTGCATCACTTCTTCAACTGCTTCCAGGGCTTCGTCTGTATCGTATTTGATATCACGCAACATGAGCATATCGGCAAGACCAAGAATACCCAGACCGACGCGACGGTCAGCCAGAGCGTTTTTCTTTTGTTCTTCCAGTGCGTGACGATCGGCGTTATAGTCAATCACGTTATCGAGATAGCGAACACTGAGGCGAATGGTATCGTTGAATTCATCCCAGAGAAATTCTCCTGAATTATCAACAAACCGTGCCAGGTTGATAGCCCCGAGGTTACAGGCTCCACCGGCGGGCAGGGGTTGTTCGCCACAGGGGTTTGTACTCACCAGCGGACTACAATATTCGGCATTGTGATAATCCACCATAGTGTCCCAGAAAATAATACCTGGTTCAGCGCTGGCATGGGCTGCTGTAATGATCTTATCCCAGAGTTCCTTTGCACGAATGGTTTCATATACCCGGTCATTCCAACGTAATTCAAAATCTGTGTCCAGTTCCACCGCTTCCATGAATTCATGGGTGAGCAGTACGGATATGTTTGAGTATTTGACTTTAGAGAGATCCCTTTTTACGTCAACGAACTCTGCGATATCAGGGTGATCTACCCGAAGCGTTTGCATGTTAGCACCTCTACGACCGTGTTGAGCAATCGTGTTGGTGTTTTCGCTGAAGAGATTCATAAAACCGACGGGGCCACAGGACTCCCCGCCAGTACCATCAATGGAAGAGCCTTTTGGACGCAGGACTGAAAGGTCATGTCCACATCCTCCGCCATACTTATAGGTCTTGGCTTCTTCGATGATAGCATCATAAATGGCATTGATTGAGTCGCGTTTAATTCCCACTACATAACAATTGTTGAGCGTCGTTTTAATATCCTCGCGCCCGGCACCATGCATGATCCGGCCTCCAGGTACAAAACGAAAATCATGCAGGATTGTGTAAAAGCGATCTTCCCATACTTCAGGGGCTGTCTCCAGTTTGGCCATGGCCTTTGCAAGTCGGCGCCACAGATCCTCAGGTGACTTCTCATCTGGAGCTAAATATTTATTTTGTAATACACTTTTCCCCAATTCATCAAGACCGTAGTAACTATCAATATCGGACCCAGTGCGTATTTGGTCTTGCTTTACGATGGCTTTAATCTGCAAATCCGTCTTTTGTAGCGCGGCTTTGCTCAAATCTTCCTTATCAAACTCAAATGGGAATTGCATGGTTTCGGACATCTAGGGTTACTCCTTAGAGAGTTTCAAATATATTAACAGCTTAACTCCTCGAATCAGTAAACTTGGAAAAATGACAGCGAGAAGTGCTTTACCCAATTGTTGGTGACTGGTGGTTTGGTGTCCTGCACGTGATTCTGGTCACAAACTCCAGCGTCAGGAATTTAGAGGAGAGACAAAAATTGGCAACTAACTATTTTCAAATAAATACAAAATGTTGAGGCATTTATAATTCAAGCGCTACATCTTGTGCTTTGAACTGAGTCGCTGAGTATCAAAGCTTTAGCGGGATTTGGGTCAATTATTTGGAGAGAAACTGAGAAAAAAGTTCCACATCTAATTGTTTAAATGATGCGCCCTTTTGAACAAGCGCCGTAGTTTGCACTAAATAAGGATGAAATTACTCATGGATAAGTCATCGATCGTTGCCTGAATCAATTCAGCATGTATTTGACTTGCTCTCCCTTAAAAATTACTGTTAATTTCGACCGATTTAATGCGGGTATGGTGAAATGGTATCACGCCAGCTTCCCAAGCTGGCTGTGCGAGTTCGATTCTCGCTACCCGCTCTTCCAAAGATCAATTCACACGCTGCGGTTTAAGTGCTTCATGTAAGCCCTCAGACGCTGCGCTGTGAAACAACGTTGCTCCTGGTATTAAAGACCTTATCTTTTTTGGCGAAAATGCTATTAAGGTCAGAATGGAAATTCGATTATCAAAAAGCAGGATAAAATATTTCGACGGGATTCAAGTGAGGGTGAGGGGAACTATCACCGTATCATAGAATTTGCCCGCGAAGGCATTGCCATCCATGTTTCAGAAACCATCGTATATGTGAATCACAAATTAATCGAGATGCTGGGATATCAGCAAGCAGATCAGCTTCTGGGGCGTTTGGCTGCTGAGCTGGTTGAACCAGCCAGACGTGAGATATCCAAAGAACTGGAAGCGGCCATGCTCACCGAGAGCGAAGAACTCTTTTCTATTGAAGATGTGTACCTGTGTCAGAATGGTAATCTCTTACCGGTTGAGGTTTCGGCAATCCCTATTCAATATCAGGGTTCTCCTGCAGTCCAGCTGATTGCCAGAGATATATCAGAGCGAAAAAAAGTGGAAGCGGAAATCTGGGAATACCAGGATATGCTCAAACGGCTGTCTTCCGATCTAGTTCTGGCAGAGGAAGCCCAGCGCCGCAACCTGGCAATTGTGCTCCACGATCACCTCGGGCAAAGTCTTGCAATGGCCAAAATAAAGATGGATGGGATCCTGAGTACAATCCAGGATCAGAACTTGAAGACGAAGCTGCTGGCAGTTCAATCTGATATCAGCGATGCCGTCAAGCAAACCCGTTCACTTACATATGAATTGAGCCCACCGGTGCTCCACGAGCTGGGGCTCATTGTGGCTCTGGAATGGCGACTGGAGAAATTCAGTGAGACAACCCAAATTAAAAGCTCCTATGAGAAAAATATTGACCATGTGGAACTACGGAATGAGCAGTCTGTTATACTCTTCCGCTCTGTGGACGAAGTGCTTAAAAATATTATCAAACACGCGGAGGCCAGTATCGTTCTGGTCACTGTTCAAGCCACCAAGTATTCCCTCATGGTCAAGATTCAGGACAATGGAAAAGGCTTCGATATAAATATTCTGAATCCCACCCAACGCAAATCAGGAAGCTTTGGATTGTTTAGCATAAAAGAACGAATTGAGTATCTTGGAGGTGTTCTCGAAATCAAGTCTGAAAAAGGGAGCGGAACAGTAATCACATTTCATGTTCCAGTTTCCCTGGAAGGAACACAATGGCTGTAAACATTATTTTAGCTGATGATCATACGCTATTCAGAGAAGGCCTGCTTTCGATACTGAATAGTGAATTGGGTTTCAACGTCATCGCCCAGGCCGAAAACGGCCGGGAGGTGGTCAAACTGGCGCGGAAACTTAAGCCAGACGTTATTATCATGGATATCGCTATGCCCGAACTCAATGGTATTGAAGCTACTGGCCAGGTTTTGCATGAAAATCCTGATTTGAAAGTGGTCGCCCTGTCCATGCACTCTGATCGCCATTTTGTCACCGGTATGTTAAAAGCAGGGGCGAAGGGCTATTTGCTAAAAGACTGTGCCGGGAGTGAGCTGATCAAGGCTGTCCGTGAAGTTTTGCTCGATCGCTATTATATCAGTGAAGAAATATCCACAACCGTGCTTAACGATTATGTCGGAAAACTGGTCGGGGAGGGGCCGGAGATCTCAGAGCTCTCAAGCCGGGAGCGGGAAGTTTTGCAACTCATAGCAGAGGGCAAAGCCACCCAGGAAATAGCCGAGATTCTATTTATCAGCGTGAAAACTGTAGAAGCGCATCGAGCCAAGATTAAATCTAAACTAAAACTGAATTCCATACCTGAACTCACAAAATATGCTATTCGGGAAGGTTTAACTTCTCTGGAATAAGCGATTTCACACGCGATATCCGCTCATGTACAACCTGAACGAGAAAAAGCCCCAAACCCTGTAGCCTTCAGTCCCAAAGAACTAGCAACTCAACAACTCTCTAAGGAAACCCCCCAGTCACAATAGGGACCTCCCTGATAGCTCAAACTGCGTCGTCTTGTACTTTAACTCCGGATGAAAAAAGAAAGCCGGGGTCGAGTATGAATAAAAAATTGAGCCAGACTGCACTGATTTTGCTAATGGTGTATGTCCCGAACTTTGCACAGGATTCACTCCCAATTGATAGATACATCGACCTCTCAGAAGAGGTGTATCAAAAACTGGTAAATACCGACTTTTTTGAATCCTATGATATTTACAAGCAAATTGATCCCTTTGTAAAATATGGCGATTTTAATGGGGATGGGGTCACAGATATAGCCCTTCAGATTATTAATAAGAACTCACACAAAAGAGGGATATTGTTTCTTCATAGCAACGATCAAAACCAGTACATCATTGGGGCTGGAAGTCGTTTCGCTCAAATTGGCGATAATTCTGATTGGCTTTCCTGGTGGCGAATCGATGCGCAGACCCAAATGTTCGCAGATTCGGAAGCACTGCTTTTAAAACACCCTGAATTTCCGAGAAGTCTGGTATACTTTGATGGAAATGCCTACCAATTCTTAGGCATGGAAGCAACTCCCAATTATTCAGACGGACCGGTTTATGGACTTGACATACCACAACTTTTATTAAGAATACCCGGAATCTATATAAGCCACGATTTATAGTGAGTATAAATCTGTCTATCTGATTCTTAGTTCAATTTTCCATTCAGGCGGGAAAGCCATTTGTAATTTTACGTTGGCTAAGTAGATTTCCTTGCTATGGGAATTCTAACCATCAAGAATCTTGTCTTTTACGGTTATCACGGTGTCCAGGACTTCGAGAAGGAGCTTGGCGGCCGCTTTGAAGTGGATGTCAAAATTAAGTATCCTTTCAGTCGCTGCGCCACAGAGGACACGCTCCATAAAGCCGTAGATTATCAAGCGGTATATGGGGTTGTAAAAGAGATGGTCATTGGTCGCAAGTATCATCTGATCGAAACCCTGGCAAATCACATTGCCGACTCGCTGGTAGGACAGTTTGATGTGGATGAGATCACGGTGATTTTGCGTAAAAAGAAAGTGCCAATAGATGCTGTCCTGGACTATGTTGAGGTTGAGGTTACAAGGCAGGGTCGGCAATAATGACCCGTTGTCTACTTAGCATAGGATCCAATCAAAATCAACCCCAGCTTCAGATAATGAAAGCATTTGGTCGTATCACTCAATTTTATGAGCAGGTCGAAATGAGTGAAATGTATCTCACTGAACCAGTCGGACAGATCAAACAGGATGCCTTTGTCAATGCCGTCATCTCCTTAGAGACTCAATTAAGGCCTGAGCAGCTGTTGAAGGACATTTTGGATATAGAACATTTGGCTGGCAGAAATCGGGATCAGGAAATACCCAAAGGTCCGCGAAACCTGGATTTGGATATCATTTTTTATGGTTCCGAGATCATTGAGACTGAAACGCTGATGATTCCCCATCCCAGATTTAGAGAACGCCGCTTTGTTTTAGAGCCCTTGTCGACCCTTGCTCCCCACTACTTAGATCCAGTATCATCAAAAACCATCACTCAACTCTTATCTGAGTGTTCTGATACCAGTTGGGTCAAGCCCCTGGGAAATGAGGTAATGGCAACATGAGAAACCTCTATCATATCGCTATTGAAGGAGTCATAGGGGTCGGTAAAACCAGTCTTGCTGAAAGGCTTTCGAAGCATCTGGATGCCCGTCTTGTTCTGGAAGAATTTGAAGAGAATCCCTTCCTTTCCGCTTTTTACCAGGATCGTCGCCGCCATGCCTTTCAAACCCAGCTGTTCTTTTTGCTGAGTCGGTATCGGCAGTTTCAAGATCTAAGACAAACCGAACTATTCTCAAAGCTGCTCATCACAGATTTCATGTTTCAGAAAGATCGACTTTTCGCCTATCTCAACCTGGATGATAATGAAATGGGTTTGTATGACCGTATCGCAGGCATGATGGAGGAGACTATTACACACCCTGACCTGGTCATCTACCTCCAGGCAGATACAGACAGATTACTCTATAATATTCGAAAGCGTGGCCGAGAATTCGAAAGCAGTATCAACAGCGATTATATCGTGGCTCTTAATCAAGTTTATAACGAGTACTTTTTCAGATATAAAGCTTCACCGCTCTTGATAATTAATGCTACCGACATTGATTTTGTGAATGATGAGGACGATTTATCCGATCTTTTGAACACAATCCGTCAACCCATTGAGGGTACTAAATTTTACAATCCAATCAAAAGGTGAATCTATGCGCTATCTCCTGCTAATCGCCGTTGCCTATTTTATTTTTAAATCAGTGGTGAAGATGTTAGGGAACCTTAAGATAGTGGATTCTGATTCAGCAGAGATCAAGAATTCTCAGACAGAGCCCGGCAGCCGAATCAAAGTAGATGAGTCTGACATTGAGGACGCCGACTTTAAAGAGCTCGAGTAGAAACCCTTTAAACTCCATTTCTAACAGTTTGAATAGCGTGCGAATTACTGCTGATCACACTTGTTCAACGGGCCTATTTATCTTATAATTCCTGCCGTGAAAAGTGTGAGCAACAACCAAGTTTTTGACCATTTTCTGGCGATCCCGTCGGACATCAAACAAATTGAGCGTGTCCAGGATTTTGCCCACCACGTTTTGAGTAATTCAAGCTATCCCAGTGACATACGACATGACATCATACTCGCCCTGCAGGAAGGTGTCAACAATGCTATTAAACACGGAAATGGCAATGACTCCCAGCACGAAGTCTACATTAAAATGACGCTCTATGAGTCTCACCTTGAAATGAGAATTCGTGATAAGGGTATTGGTTTTGATCGAGATTGTCTCGGAGATCCAACTTCACCTGAGCAACGCATGCGTTGCAATGGCAGGGGTCTGCTCTTTATTGAGAATTATATGGATGAAATCTGTTTTGCCCGTGAAGCAGATTATCACGAACTAAAAATGGTCCTGTATCGATGAAGCGCTCAAGAGTGCTCACACTCGGTCTCCTCTTTTCTTTTCTCTCCATAACATGCGCTCAATCTCGAGAATCTGTAAGGTATCAGACCATGGGGCTTGATATGGAACTTCTCAGTTATGGCGGCAGTATGGGTGGCTTTTATAGCTACCATTTCAGCGAAGCCCTTAGTCTCGACCTAGAGCTGGATTGGTCAATTATTGAAAACAATGATTCGTTTGCCTACACAGATTTCTACGGGCGACCCATTTCTATCAATAATAAAAATTTGAGTTTTGTAAAGTTGATGCCTGGCTTCACCTGGTTCCCATTTCTGAAATCTATGCATCCATCCATGCAAGCAGGTGTTTTTGCCTCTGCCGGTCCCATTTGGTCTCTCAATACGGCAGACGATGAACCTTTCCTCGATCGCTGGAAACAAGTCGACACCAAACTAACGCCCATGATAAGAGCTGGCGTCAATCTGCGCATCATGAGCGGACAGGGCACATCCTATAATTTCCGCCTGGGTTACGATTATGCCTCCTTCGATGAAGTCATCGATTCCCGTCAAACCTATAAAGGCATCTTTTTTCAAGCAGGAATGGAGTTCCTCCACCGGTGATCACCGGTGAACAAGTATTTCTGCCAGCATTCAGCAGCGGGCAATCGCGTCTCACTATAGACGGTTCAGAATACCACCATCTCATTCGAGTACGGCGTTTTGTCAGGGACAGTGAAATTTGGGTTGTAAACGGTAAAGGGGCGGCAGTGCTGGCCCGCATTGACAACATTTCCGATGATTCACTTGAACTTGTTGTACTCGAGGAACACAGTAACCGGGGTGAGATAAATCAGGAACTGATCCTGGCTGTAGCCAACCTCAAGGGTGACCATTTAAACCTTATTGTGGAAAAAGCTACCGAACTCGGGGTTCATCAAATTGTACCCCTCTTGACTGAACATACCGTCAAGCGTGGCATAAATAGAAGTCGCCTGGAACGCATCGCAATCGCAGCCATGAAACAAAGTAGGCGATCCAGACTTCCTGAAATACAAGACATGGTACCATTCACACAATATGTAAAATCAGCTTCAGGAGGATTGCATCTCTTCTGTCACGCAGACGACAAGAGCCGCCCAATCATAGGTTCCCTCCCTCAGATACAACAGGCAGAAAGAATTTTCATCTGGATCGGACCAGAAGGAGATTGGTCAAAGGATGAAATTGATTTAGCATCTATTTCCGACTATACTTTCACGGGTCTGGGTCCCAGGCGCTTAAGGGCAGAAACAGCAGCCATTCATTCGGTCGGGTTGGTATCCGCACTTCTACAGGAAACCGCTTGACCCTTTAAAGGAGAAGATGTGTCGTCAGATTGTATTTTCTGCAAAATAATTATCGGTGATATACCAGCAAAACTTCTTTATGAGGATGGCGATGTATTGGCGTTTAATGATATAAACCCCAAGGCTCCTACCCATATCCTGGTGATTCCACGTAAACATATAAAAGGTCCAGCAGCATTAACAGAAGCTGATCAGGCACTCATGGGAAAAGTTATAAAAGTGGCGACAGATTTAGCTGAAAAAGCAGGGCTTGACCATGGATTTAGGCTGGTAATGAATAATGGAGAGCAAGCTGGCCAAACAGTGTTTCATCTCCATCTACATGTTCTAGGTGGTCGAGCCATGGCCTGGCCTCCTGGTTAAACATATCTTGCCACATTATAGACCGAATTACCCTTCGCAGCCTTATTGGAGATAGCAATACCAGATGTACATATCTGATTTAGAGATTAAAGGATTCAAATCCTTCGCTGAGCCTACCAAGCTAAAATTCGCCGAAGGTTTGACCTGCATCGTCGGTCCTAACGGATGCGGGAAAACCAATGTTGTCGATGCCATTCGCTGGGTGATGGGTGAACAAAAGTCTTCTGTTTTACGCAGTCAGAATATGCATGACGTTATCTTTAGCGGGACCACCAAGCGCAAGCCCGTAAATTTTGCTGAAGTGTCGCTCACCATTCACAACAATCGTGGGATATTACCTATTGAGTATACTGATGTGGTCATTACCCGTCGTGTATTCAGAGATGGCGCCAGTGAGTTTTTTATAAACAAAAATGCCTGCCGTATGAAAGATATACACGATCTTTTCGTGGACACGGGAATGGGCTCCGACGCCTATTCTGTGATTGAGCTCAAAATGGTTGAATCAATTCTCAGTGAGAGCAAGGAAGAACGTCGTCGACTGATTGAAGAAGCAGCTGGGATTAACAAATACAAACAACAACGTCGACTATCCATGCGACGACTTGATTCCACTGAAACAGATCTGGATCGGGTCAATGATATTACCACTGAAGTCGAGAAAAATGTCGGTTCTTTAAGACGCCAATTGGCTAAATATAAACGTTTTGATCGTATTCAGGGTCAACTTCGCGATGATGAAATCGCCCTGGCCACCTTCGAAAGCAATCAGCTCCTCGAAAAGCTGTTGCCAATTAAACAACGGGTGGCTCAACTCAAAGATGGCTACGGCGCCAGCGGTGAGGAAGTTAGCCTGGAGGAAAACCGAGCCGAGGAAGCCAAGCTGCAGGTTGCCGCCATTGAGCTGGAGCATTCTGAGCAGCAAGAAAAAGTAAATACCGCCAATAGCCAGCGAATCAAAATTGAGCAGACCTTGCTCATCGCAGAAGAAAAGCTCTCCGGTGCAACCACAGCCCTTGATCGAATCAGAGTCGAACAACATACCTTAATTGAACGCGAAGAATCCACAAGAGCGCTCCAGTCTGAATTGAGTAATGAGAAGGCCCACATTCAACCGCGAATAGAGGAAGCTAAGGCTAAGGATGATGTCCTGAAGCAGGCGTTTGATGCGGCGGTTGAAACTTATCGTAAAGCGAAGTCAGATCACGACATCCAGAATCAGAAACATTTGGATCTTTTAAATCGACTCAGTGATCTGAATCATCAAAAAAGCCATCAGCAGGCTGCTCTTACACAACACAGAAGCAGCATTGAACATCTAAATACCAAACAAGAGCGTCTCAATAAATCTCAAGCACAGTATCGACAGGAACTTGCTCTGGTGGCATCAGATTTCACAGATGCAGAGACCCAGTATAAGGCTCTTGAATCAAAGGTAACTGAATTAGAAACTGAGTTTCAAGACTTGCAATCCCGATTGAATGAGACCCGTGAAAGTCTGGCAAAAAAACGGGGTCAAAGAGTCAGTACCGAGAACCAGCTAAACTTTTATGAAGAACTTATGGAATCAGGCGAAGGTTATTCAGGTGGCGTTCGGACTCTGCTTAGCGGCGATATTGAAAAATTGGGTATCCTGGGAACTGTAGCTGATCTTCTCACAGTTGATGAGCAGTACGAGAAGGCGATTCAAACAGCCCTGGGACCTCTTGCTGAAGCTCTGGTAACCAGGGATCGTAAATCTGCTATGGAAGCCATAGCTTTTCTAAAGGCTCAGCAGGCTGGTTCTGCGGCATTCCTACCTCTCGATAGTCTTCAGAAATCAAAATCCAGCTCCGCAAAAGCCCCTTACGGAATAAATGTTATCGGGCCGGCTCTGAATTATGTCACACCCATGAAAGGGTATGAAAACCTGGCCCTGTTACTGTTGGGAGATTTAAGCCTGGTCGAAGAAGACTTTGTCCCTGACTGGAAGACCTTCAGCGGTCGGGCAGTAAGCAGTGGTGGAACGCTTTATGATACCTTTGGACTCGTCAAAGGCGGCTCTGGCGGTGAGGGAGAAGATACCATCATTGGCCGCCGAGACCGTATCCAGCGTCTGCGAAAACATTTTTCGGAATTGGTAGATGAAATTCAAATCCAGAGCGATTCAATCGAAAAAGTGCATGCGCAAATCGGTGTCCTGGAGCGTGAGCTCAGAACGAGCAAAACGTCCCGAGACGATCAACGTCAGATACTCCTGGAGGTTGAGCGCAAAACTTCACGAGCTCAGTATGGAATAAACTCCACTGAAGCGGATACCCAGAGCGTGAAACAAGAGATTGCAGAATTGTTACAGGCCATTGAAGATGCCGAGGCTCGCATAACTTCTTTTGCACCTCAGCTGGCTGAAGCAGAGGCTGACAGGATCAGTACTGAAGCTAAAATTGGCCAAATGGAAGCGTCACTGCAGGGTCTCCTCAATCAACGCGATAAAACCAGCGAAGATGCGCAGGCAGGACGCTTGGAGCACGTAAACCTGGCCAATGAAGAACGTAATCTTGACACCCGGCTTTCAAGTGTAGCAGAAAACCTGAAAGATATTGATATCCGGCAGCTTGCGCTTGAGGAAGAAAAGCACATTCATGAACAGGTACTTCGTGAGAATCGGGAAACCAAGGAAACAGAGAAAAATCATCTGGTACTCGTGAAGACTGCGCTGCAGCACGAAACGGAACTGTTGGTAGAGCTTACTGGAAGAGTTCAGGTCAAACGACAGGCCCTGAATGAATTGGAACTTCGCCTACGAGATCATCATCATAAACGTGAAGCAGCGGCTGAAGAATTACGGGAATTATCCGTCTCCGCGGCTAACCTTGAAGCCAGACAGCAACATATCGTTGATCGCGTTCAGGAAAAATATCAATCCGATCTTCCCCAGGAGCTTGATTTTACTGATTATGATCGGGAAGAGGCTCAAAAAAGAATCAGTCGAAGTCTGAAGTTTATCGAAGATCTGGGACCCATTAATATGGCTGTCCAGGATGAATTTGACACCGAGCAGGCCAGGTTAAATTTTCTTAAGGAGCAGCAGGCCGACTTATTTGAAGCCAAATCAACTTTGCTGGAGACTATTTCAAAATTAGATCGCATCGCACGGCAGCAATTCCGTGAAACTTTTGGTCAGATCCAGGAGCACTTTAAAGGAACTTTCCAAATGTTGTTTGATGGTGGTGAGGCAACCCTCCATCTGGAGAATCCAGATGATATCCTTGAGAGTGATATCATAATCAAGGCAACGCCCCGCGGAAAGAAGACGCAAAATTTGAAAATGCTATCTGCCGGTGAAAAAGCGTTGACCGCAATCGCCCTGCTTTTCGCCATTTATCAGGTCAAACCGAGTCCCTATTGCGTTTTGGATGAAGTTGATGCACCACTGGACGATCGAAACATTCGGAAATACACAAAAATGCTTGAACATTTTAGCACCCGAACTCAATTTATTGTGATTACTCATAACAAGCTTACTATGGAGTCTGCCCGGTATCTGTACGGTGTCACCATGGAAGAGGAAGGAATATCTCGACTTGTTTCAGTACAATTCACTTAAAAAGGGTCTGGTCCTTTTTGGATTAATCATAGGGTTGCTACAGGCCCAGGAGAATTCCCAGACCGATTTTAAAATCTCAGTGGATTATTCTCGATTTTCGATTGAAGGTGGAGTCTACCTGGATGTCTATCTATTAATTCCCCAATCTGTGTTCACTTTTCTTCCCGTTGAGGGTGGCTTTGAAGCCAATGTCATTTTTCACGCATCCCTTGTTCAAGATGAGCTGGTTCCCTATCCACCAGATAGTTGGCAACGCACATATAAAGCACCGGATCGGAATGCTATTGCCTCCTTAAGCTGGGTACCGGATATATCGAAATTCTATGTAGAACCGGGCGATTACATCCTACAAATTGATGTTGTGGATGTGAATTCGAATGAACGTCAACGCATCCGCAGGTCAGTCTCATTGACACTATTTCCGTCAGAGGAGTTAAGTCTATCGGATATCACCATTGCATCACAGATCATCAAAACCAGCACTGAACATGAATTCACCAAATATGGTCATGATGTGGTTCCCAACGCCCAAAGAACCTTTACCAGCACTGCGCCCATGATGTATTATTATCTCGAAGCTTACGGGTTATCAGGAACGGGCAATTACAGTATTGTCACGCAGATCCAATCCTTGAATGAGGATATTGTCCAGGACTACCCAAGCCGCAGCAAAAAAATGCCCGGAAAATCAGTGGTCGAGTGGGGTGGTGTTAACACTGCAGGTTTGACTTCAGGAATATATAAATTAGCCATTAGCATTGCAGATGAATCGAAGGGAACTACGGTCACTCAAAAACGTACTTTTTATATTCTGAGACCTGCAGGATCAAATACGAACTCAGCTAGCAATTCAGGCGATTATGCTGGTTTGGATGAATCCCAGCTTGATGATATTTTCAAAGTTGTGAGTCTCATTATGGATAAAAACGAGAAGCGGCTCTTCTCTCGCTCTGATGTGGACGGGAAAAGAAATATTCTAACTGCTTTCTGGGATCGCAAAGATCCAAACCCTGAGACTATAATTAATGAATTTAAACAAGAGTTTTATCAGCGAGTTCAGGTCGCAAATGATGAATTTGGATCTGAGACAGACCAGGGCTGGAGTACAGATCGAGGTCGTATTCTGATAAAATATGGAAAACCCAATAATATTGAGCGGCAAAATTCTTCAATCGGGCAGCGTCCATGGGAATCCTGGCAATACTACGAAATGGAGGGTGGAGTAACATTCATTTTCGTAGATCGGACTGGTTATGGGAGTTATCAATTGGTTCACTCCGATGCCAGGGACGAAGTTCAGGACCCTGATTGGGAAAGATTCCTCGACTAGTGATGATAGGGACACGAGAGTAATGAAAGTACGAGCAGGTGTTGATATTGGTGGAACCAAGGTTCGAATTGGATTGATTAACTCTTTGGGAGACCTAATCGTTCTGGCTGACAAAATTGCCATGTCGCAATTTAAACAGGGTGATGAACTCATGCTGGTGATTGCGAATACGGTTAAGGAATTGATTGCTGCGGGTCCCAACTATGAATTGATGGGCGTTGGTGTGGGCGCGCCTGGTCCTTTAAGTGACACCCATGAATCGGTTATGGAAACGCCCAACACGCCCGTCATACAAAACTATCCTCTCGTTGCAAGGTTGCAGCGTCACTTCGATGTCCCTGTGAAAATGAATAATGACGCCAATGTTTTTGTGCTCGGCGAAGCTGTATCAGGTGCAGGCAAGGGCGAAGCATTGGTATACGGAATCACCCTCGGGACAGGTTACGGTCATGGATTTGTCTGGGATGGTCGAATTCTAAGTGGCGCTCATGGCACGGCGACAGAATACGGTTTGGCACCTTACAAGGATGGCACATTCGAGGATTATGCCAGTGGCCCAGCGCTTGAACGCAACTATGCCAATATTACTGGTGAATTCAAAAATGGTTTAGAAATTTTTGAACTTGCAAAAGCAGGTGATGCTAATGCTCTGGCTGCCTGGAACGTTTTGGGAAGAAACGTTGGCCATTCTTTGGTTTATGTTACGCATCTTCTTGACCCAGGCATCATCGTCATTGGCGGTTCTCTGTCTGCGGGATTTGAATTTTTTATAGATTCACTGCGTGATGTAGTAGATGCACATCTTTTTGAAAATCAAAAAGGTCGCTTGAGAATCGAACCGGCAGAACTTGGAGATGCTGCCCCAGTGATAGGATCCGCCCTCCTCATCTCCTAATACCCGTCGGGATACTGCCATAAAATATATCGATTAATGGAAATTGCAGATCTCATTCACTCAAATAAAAGCTGACTTTATATCCGTGCTCAAAGGTGTCGTGGATTTAGTCTACCCGCCTGAATGCCTGATTTGTAATCGACATTTACAGCAAAGCGAAAGAGAGATCTGTGCAGAATGCCTTTCAGAATTCAGCCTGTTGGGAAAACCCCATACTGAGTTCTCAGTTCCGGGAAAGATTTACATGACTAGGGCCTGGGCTTTATTTGACTTTGACCCTGCTTTTCAATCGCTAATTCACCATTTAAAGTATTCGAGACGGCGAAAACCTGTGCTCCGAGTTCTTGATAGCTACAGCGCAGAAATTCTAACACAATTACCATCAGATGAATTCGATTTGGTGATTTCAATCCCGCTGCACCCACGGAAACTCAGGGAACGGGGTTACAATCAGGTTGATGATATGAGCAAATGGATCGCGGACAGAGTGGGGGCAACTCTGGGGAATCATCTGGTAAAACGATCTAAATATACTAACAGCCAAACAAAACTCAACGCTGCTGAACGCTATGAAAATGTTCGTGACGCCTTTGCGGTTGTGGACAAATCAAAAGTGCTTGGAAAACATATTCTCCTCGTAGATGATGTACTTACAACAGGTGCGACAGCCAATGCCCTGGCTTGTGTTTTACAGGAAAGTGGTGCCGGGCGAATCGATTTAATTACCCTCTCAACACCGCAATACGGGAATACTTGACTTGGTCTATTTTTTGTAGTAACTGGCGCGTGAGTTACTACAACCGCATAGGAAGTGGAAGTAAAGTAATAACAATAGGTTTAATGATAGATTTGGAGAAAACGGCATGAACGCTTACAATAAACCACCAAAATTAAACACCTCCCGGAGATTTTCAGACAATCTCACCAGTGCTCATGCGCTGACCCTGAAGGCCAAGCTGGGCGAAAAAGGAAACACCAAGGGTGCCGCCTATGCTCTCCCGGCATTCAATATTACCACCTTTCAGGGTATCAATGCTGCTTTCGATGCATATGAAATTTTAGGTGCATCGGGCGTTCTCGCGCTTTCGAATAGTGCTTTAAAGCATTTTGGGTCAGGAGACCCTATTACTGGTTTGGAAGTTGCAGCTGAATTCATCAGTTCACGAGCCAAACGCTCCAGTGTCAAGATAGCTACCCACCTCGACCATGGCGATTATACTTCTGACTCAGGTCGCAAGGTCGTACAGGGCGCAGTTCAACATTTGACCAGCGTTATGGCGGACAACTCCACAGATCATGTCAACAAAGCAGCCCGTTCACTTGCAGAAAACATTGGCTATACCCGTGAAGTTGTGAATATGGCTCACCCCCTGGGCATATCTGTCGAGGGAGAATTAGGTGTTCTGGCTGGTGAGGAAGATGAAGATACCAAATCTGAAATTTCAACCTACACAAACCCCAAGGATTTTGAGCAATTCATTACTGAAACGGGTGTATTGATGATTGCCCCAACTATTGGAACGATGCACGGTCCGAATAAGGGTAAACCAGGTACAAAGGTTAAACTGAATATTGAACTTGCGCACGAGCTGTTAAAAATAGCTGATCGCATTCAACCTGAAACTATCTTTGTGGCCCACGGAGCCTCAACACTATACCCTCAGGTTGTAGAATATGCTGTCGAACAACTGGAATCATTAGGGTCTAAAATGGCTGACACTTATGGTCAGACCTGGAAGAATTTTGTCGGAACTGACTGGGAGCAGATTCAGGGTCTTATCGGTGCTGGTTTTGCAAAAATAAATACTGATACAGAAAATCGGCAGACGTTTCTCAGTGCACTTCTCGGTGCTGTAAATGAGAATTCAGCAAAAATTGATATTCGCTGGTACGACACGAAAACCACGGATGCTCTGACTCAGAGTTACCTCATCAAGTTGATCATGGCCGAAAATTACGGTGTCTGGCACGAGCCAAAAATTAATGTGGAGAAATTCAAATTTGATCTTCACAGCAGCCTCGCTGACGCTTTAAAGAACGCCCATTAAGTATCCAAACTGGAATCATTACGATGCCAAAACATGTTAAGGATCTTGCTCTAAGCGGAAAAAAGGTCTTCGTCAGAACCGATTACAATGTTCCACTGGACGCAACTGGCCACATAACAGATGACTTCCGTATCCGCTCATCTTTAGCGACCATTGAATTCCTCCTGGAGCAGGGTGCTGCAATTATCCTGGCCTCTCATTTAGGCAGACCGAAGGGTACAGTTGTACCGGAAATGAGTCTGGCACCTGTCGCATTAAGACTGGCTGAATTGGTGCAGGCGGAAGTATTATTCGCCCCCGATTGTGTGGGTTCAGAAGTTGAGAGAATGGCCTCAGTGTTGGAGCCAGGTCAGATTTTATTATTGGAAAATTTGAGATTCCATAATGCTGAGGAAAAGAACGACCCCGTTTTTTCAAAACAACTGGCTTCCCTGGCAGATGTTTATGTCAATGATGCCTTTGGAACAGCCCATCGAGCCCATGCCTCAAATGTTGGTATGGCCACCCATTTTTCTGAAAAAGCAGCCGGTTTTCTGCTGATGCAGGAAATTAATTTTCTGGTGAAATCGATCGAGAATCCTGCTCGCCCCTTCACGGTAGTGCTGGGGGGATCAAAGATCAGTGGCAAGATAGATCTCCTCAAGAGGTTGGCTGACATCGCTGATAATATTCTCATTGGTGGTGGTATGGCCTTCACTTTCTTGAGTGCAGCACCTTTGAACCATAATGTTGGTTCTTCGCTTGTTGAGGAAGATCGACTTCAGTTTGCTGCAGATGTCATCGATCTTTGTCTGGCAAAAGGTGTCAACCTGGTCCTCCCATCAGATACGATAGCCGCCCGCCAAATTTCTGAAGATGCTCAATGTCTGGAACTGCCTATCAGAGGTCTGGAAGATGATCTTATGGGTCTGGACATTGGTTCCAGAACGATCAAATCTTTCGAAGCCATTCTAGACGATTCAAAAACAGTTCTATGGAATGGACCCATGGGCGTTTTTGAAATGACTCCTTTTGAGAGAGGAACTCGCGCCATTGCAAAAAAACTTTGTAGTATCACGGAACAGGGGGCAATAACCATCGTTGGTGGGGGAGACAGCGCCGCCGCGCTCACTAAATTTGGTCTTGATGGGTGTGTCACGCATACATCCACAGGTGGCGGGGCATCGCTGGAATTATTAAGTGGCATTGCCTTACCTGCATTTGAAGCTTTGAAAGGAGCTAAATAGTTGAAAAGAAATAAGATAATCGCCGGAAACTGGAAGATGCATTTCGGCCCCAAAGAAGCTGGCGAGTTCGCCGAATCCCTGCGTATTAATTTATTGGACACCCATGGGGTGTCGGTTATTTTATGCCCGCCATTTTTAGCTTTAAAGTCGGTTTATGACGCGGTGAATGGAAGTGAGCTCAAGGTAGGTGCCCAAAATATGCATTGGGAGGAATCCGGAGCTTTTACTGGTGAAATCACCGGTGCCATGATCCTTGAAACCGGAGCTGAATATGTAATCCTTGGTCATTCTGAAAGACGTCATGTCTTCAGTGAGACCAATGATTGGATAAATAAGAAAGTTCACAGATCTTTGAAAACAGGTTTGATTCCCATTTTATGCGTGGGTGAAAAAATTGAGGAGCGTGAAGCGAAGGAAACGGAGCTGGTGATTGCTAAGCAGTTGAGGCTGGGACTGAAGGATTTAAGTTCTGCCGATATGAAAACAGTGATCATTGCCTACGAACCCGTTTGGGCCATTGGAACAGGTCTCACTGCAACACCCGAACAGGCAATCGCCGTGCATGAATTTATCCGCAGTGCTTTAAAGACACTTTTCGACGAAGCTGTCTCCGAGAGCACCTGGATTTTGTATGGTGGTAGCGTCAAACCTGACAATACAAAAGGATTATTGTCCAATAAGGACATCGATGGAGCTCTGGTTGGCGGAGCGAGCATGAATCTTGATTCTTTCAAGGGAATCATTGACGAAGCTGCAAGCATCGACTAGGAGATACACATGATAACGTTTATGTACATTATTTTGGTTATTGTTTCATTGTTGTTAATGATGGTCATTCTTATGCAATCCAGCAAAGGTGGCGGTTTAGCCGGTACTTTTGGTGGCGGAAATACAGCCAGTGCCTTATTTGGTGGCATGGGAGCTGGAAATTTTCTTACCAAACTGACTGGTGGTTTGGCTGTCGCTTTTATGATCGTTATTATTTTGATTGGCGTCATCAACAAAGGTGGAGCCACAGGTCAGACTGATTTCCAAAAGGAGTTGCAAGAAGAGATGATTGTTCCAGGCACTCAGTTTGAGGCTGCGAACCCGGTGGAGTTGGGTTTACCCGGAGAGACAGCAACTAGCCCTGTGACGACAACAGGCGCGGTTGAGGCTTCTACAGATAAATAGTTTTTGAGCCGAGGTGGTGGAACTGGTAGACACGCCGTCTTGAGGGGGCGGTGGGCTAACGCTTGTGCGGGTTCGAGTCCCGCTCTCGGCACACAGATACAAATTTAAAAAAGACCTGAGCAATCAGGTCTTTTTTAATGGCTGCAATCGTTCTCGATTTATCTGGTAGCTGCAGGTTCCCCTTGCAAAAACCTACTGGCACTTACAGGAATTAGCGTTTTCTAATATATACAACTTTGTGATAAAATATTACTGCATGAGATTTGACACTGAAGTCAGCAGCGCCTCCCTCGTGTCTTGTGAAGTATATATCGTCACCTGACAACTCGATTTTTCGGGAGATGAGTCTTCCATCACTAAGACCGGCGATCACATGGTCTCCGTTTTTTATAGTTGCAGCCGGCGAAAGAATCAAGACATCGCCATAACGTGTATAAGGGTCAATCAGCGGGTTACGCTCCTCATCGACAATGATCGAATAGGCCAGGGGGTCCTCGATATCAGGGATCCCTTTAAGGGCATGAACAGGCTTCTGGCCAATACTCCCATTTTTCCTGAAGAAATCAGCCTCGCAACATTGGCTCCAGGTATAAACTTTGATCGTTTGTCTGATATTTTGTAAGGGGACGTAGGGTCGTAGGCTACTCTGCTCTTCATCTACCCACTCCACGATCAGCCCTGATTCTGAATTAGCAAATTTGATTTGACGTCCAGCCAGTTGAGCCAAATGTCTCAGGCTGTTTTTCCGGGGAATCGTTTTCCCGGTTCTCCAGCGGCTGACTGATGAGCTTTTTATACCGGTAAGTTTGGCAACCTCGTAGTCAGATAACCCCAACTCGTTTATGGTAGCCAGAGCAAAATCACGAAAATTATTATTCATGATTTTAATCTATTGAACCAGAATAGGATTAAAAGAAAAAAATATCCAAGCATTCCTCGCGGCGTAATAGAAATGTTTTCAATTTATAAAGGCATTGGGTTTGAAATATGAAGTCCACCGCTTTCAGGAATGCCGGTGACTTCTTTAACATATATCTTCAAATATCATTTATTTATAATGGGTTCAACATTTGAACCAGGAGACCTGATCAATATGATGTCGCGTTTCACGGATGAATAGCCTACACTTTTGTGACAAAATTGGGTTCAATAAAATCAATGACAAAGGCAAGCTCATCTCCTATATTGCTCGCCACTTTGTAGCCAGGACAAGTCGTTTGCGCTGGTTAAATGTTGTGTATCAAGGCATTTCCACAAGGAGAAGCCTGGAGAAATGCCCTCTGGGTCGGGTAATTTAAAGGATATTGAAAAGATGAAAAAACTTGTTATAGCAGCATTCATATTGATTTCAACTTTTGGGCATGTGGTCGCCCAATATCAGGATGAACTACTGGTAGCCAAAGCACGTAAAGCGATTAAAAGTTTCAATATTAATACTGCGGACAGTTCCTATAAAGCAGCAATGAAGGCTGTCGTCGATGAAGAAGATTACAATAAAATTCAGGCTGAGTGGCAAGTCTTAGAAAAAATTAACATTCTACTTGCTGACGGACGTCGTTCACTTGAACGCACCGAATATCAGGAAGCCCTGAAAAAATACAAAGATGCCATTACAGCTATGGACGCATCGCCACAGGACATTTGGGGTTTGTGGAAAGGGGAAGCATATTATAGTATGGGTATGGTTCACTTTCGACAGGAAGAGCCTGAACTTGCTGCCGAAAGATTTCGGGATGCGGCTCTTTTTGATCCCACAGGGGAAAAGCATGGGAAGGCCATTGAGATGGTGAGAAACCAAGCCTATGGTGAAGGTCACAAATTCCTCAAACGTAAAGACTATGCTTCTGCCAAAGCTCAATATGAAATTTCTATCGCTGTAGATCCAGCTTTCGCCCCTGGCCACTATCAGCTTGCTTTTATCGCCAAGAAAGACGGAGATATTGCTGATGCTGAAAAACATTATATCGATGCAGTAACAAGCGACCCCACTCACTTCAAGTCATGGTTTGGTTTGGGCAACCTTTATTATGGGGAAGGCAACAACCAGAAAGCGATTGAATCCCTGAATAAGGCTGTTTCTACAAACGCCAGCTATTCCCCGGCATATTATGTCCTGGGCCAGGTCTATGAGAATCAGAAGAACTATAATTTGGCTGTCAATAATCTCAAAAAAGCAATCGAATTTGATAAATCTTACACCATTGCTTTTGAATTGTTGGCTAGAATTTATATTGATCAAGAAAAATATGATCTGTGTATCGATTTATTAAAAGGGCTGGGAGGTAATACGGCCTCCTATAAGACATATTACTATTTAGCACAAGCTTACAATTTCAAGCAAAATTATTCTGCCGCACTTTCAGCGGCTTCAAAATCCTTATCAGACCCGAAAAGAAGATCTTGGGCTCCTGCATTGGTCGAGAAGGGTATCGCCCTGAAGGGACTCGGTCGTAACAAGGAAGCGATTGAAGCCTGGCGAGAGGCTGCAGAAGACGCCCGCTGGAAAAGTGTGGGCCTCCATTTAATCGATGAACTCATGAATGCAGGGAAGTAAAATTCCTATTCCCGGGTAAGAAATTTAAGGCTGCCTCAATGGCAGCCTTTTTTTTACTAACTATCGTTAATGCCGGTGCTGGGATCCACCCTGAGTAAAAATCATGGAATGGATTAACCTCTGAGTAAACCTGGTCCCATATGAAGATTATTAAACACCCGAACGAGATTCCCGGGCTTCTTTCCCCAGAGGCTGCGAAGATTGAAATTTCCGCTTTTCCCAGGGACACTGCAGGATAAATTAAACACTTATGGCAGTTAGAGGAATAGGCAGTGATATCGTAGAAGTCAGTCGAATTAGTCGGTTGCGGGAAAGCTATGGCAATCGATTCCTCAAGCGTGTTTTTACCCGTAGCGAGACAGCGTATTGCGAATCAAAAGAACACCCGGAAATTCATTTTGCAGGTCGTTTTGCAGCCAAGGAGGCAATTGCCAAAGCGATTTACCAGAGCGGCTACAGTAAAGTCATTCCCTTTTCAGATATTGAGATACTCAATGATACTGAGGGTAGACCCCAGGTCTCACTACTTACGCAGATTCGTGGAAATTGTCTGGTGACGATTTCACATGAACACTCCATGGCCATCGCTTTCGCCATTTTGGAGTATTGAACACATGCAATCATTTCTTTCCATGGCAGCGAATCGGGCTGTCGATGAGTATGCTATACAGACCTGCGGAATCTCTGGGAATGACCTCATGAGAAATGCGGGATTGGCTGTAGTGGAGCAAATGGCTCTGAACGGCTATCTCGTTGATTCGCCGAATATACTGGTTCTCGCAGGACCGGGGAATAATGGCGGTGATGGTTACGTCATTACAGCTGAATTGGTTAAGCAGGGATATTCGGTAACACTCATCCATGTCGTTGATGAAGCCGACATTTCAGGAGCTGCTCTAACCCACTTCAAACAATTAAAAAAGGATGCTAATTCCCCGATCCTGGTCTGGCGGAACACCCCAGAGCAAAGAGCTCGAATTAGCGAGGCAGAAGTAATTGTTGATGCCCTGTTGGGAACGGGCATACGAGGCGAAATGCGCTCCCCCTATACGGATATTATTCCACTCTGCAATAACAGCCAGGCACGCATCGTTTCTGTGGACATTCCTTCAGGTGTCACCGGTGATCTTGGTCAAATACTGGAGCCTGCCATCGTTGCCGATCTGACGGTCAGTATGGGTTTCGGTAAACAAGGCTGTTTGTTTGAGCCTGCTCGCAGCACTTCTGGAAAAACAGTTATAGTCGATATTGGTTTTCCTGGCGACAGCCTTCATCATAGCGATGGTCAAGTCCTGAATCTATTAGAATCTGCTGATTTTCCAGCGAGCCAATACTCAAGAGCAATAGATTCACACAAGTACTCCGTCGGTAAAGTGTACATCATTGCTGGATCACGGGGATACACGGGAGCAGCCCTGCTGTCTGCCACAGCCGCCTTGAGATCAGGGGCTGGTCTTGTCAAGCTGGCAATGCCAGAGTCTCTCGGAATTATTGCTGAGATGGTTTCACTGGAGACCATCATCGACTACCTCCCAGAAACGGTTAAGCAAAGTTTTGCTCCAGAAGCACTCTCAGCAATGGAATTCGGTTGTGAATGGGCTGATACTGTAGTGCTTGGTCCCGGGATGGGGCGAGACCCGGACACTCAGAGTTTGATATTGGAGCTTATTCAAAAAATAAATAAACCTCTTATTATCGACGCAGATGCGCTATTCGGCCTTTCTAAGCGTTCAGAAGTGCTCAAGAATAGACAGGCGCCTACAATAATTACACCTCATTTAGGCGAATTTAAACGTCTTCTTGGGAATGAAGATGGTCCTTTACCGAATTGGCAGGATGCAAGTAACTACGCGGTTGAAAATCAAGTCTGCGTTATGCTGAAGGGAGCGCCTTCTATCCTGGCATACCCAACTGGTGAAGTTGTGGTTAATTCAAGTGGAAACCCTGGAATGGCCACTGCTGGAAGCGGTGATGTGCTCAGTGGCATCTATGCTTCATTGTGGGCACAATGGCCTTCTGATGCCGGGATATTAAATTTCTCTATGCATATACACGGGAAGGCTGCAGATTTAGCTCGTTCTGAAAAAGGTATATTAGGGATGATTTCCAGTGATATTGTGGCTGCGCTACCGACAGCTCTGAAGGAGTATGGTGAGATACCGACTTAAATATTTCGCCCCTGCATTTGTCTATGTAGGACTTATCATAACCTTGTCCAGCTTGAATCAACGTCTCGTGAGCAATTATTCGTGGGGGGTCGAGGACTTCATCCTCCATACACTGGAGTACCATTTCTATGGGGTTACGCTGATCTGGGCTGTTCTCCGAGAGAAATCATGGCTGGAATTAAAGTCTTCTTATCGACTGGCAGTCAGTATTGGGGCGATATCTGCAATTGGTGACGAAATATATCAATCCTTTGTACCAAGTCGCTACTCTACCATGGAAGATGTAGTTGCAGATATATTTGGTGTTATCTTATCCATCATCACGTTCTCACTTATTATGAAAATTCCAGTGCTGGAGCGATTCAGACAAAATGCTTAAAAGTTTGCATATTGAAAACTTTGCAATTGTGGACGAGGCAAATGTCAGCTTTGATTCAGGTCTCAATGTTATTACAGGTGAAACCGGTGTAGGTAAATCGCTTATTGTTGATGCCCTGAGCATCGCTCTTGGTGAAAGAGCATTTAAAGATTTTATTCGCGATGGTTATTCGAGTGCAATTGTTGAAGCGGTTTTCGAGGTAAAACGTTCTGATCTGACAAAGCTATCGAGCCTGGCAATCGATTCAGCTACAATCATGATAAAACGGGAAATCAGGCTGCAAGGTCACTCCAAAGTTTGGATAAACGGACAGCCACGTAGCGTGCAGGAGTTGAAGGAGCTGGGTGATCTACTGGTAGACCTCCACGGTCAACACGAACATCAGTATCTCCTCAATGAAGATCATCATATTGATTTTTTGGATCAATTTGCAGAAACAGCAAATCTGAAAATAAGTGTTGCTGAAAAATTCCAGGCCTTAACTAGCATTCACCGGGAATTGAAAGAACGTGAAAAATCGGCAACAGCGAGGCAGGAGCAATCTCAATTATACGCCTTTCAGCTACAGGAACTCAATGAAGTAAATCCACAAGCAGGCGAACTCGATGAACTTGAGAAGGAACGTAGAATCCTCGAAAATGCCCTGAGCATCAGCGAACAAGCAGCTGCGTTGCTGAAGGAGACGGAATCAACAGAGGGGTCGGCTCTTGAGCGTTTGAACAAAATTGTCAAGCAGCTGGGGGCACTAAGCGATTTCACATCAACTGCCGCCTCTTTTTTACCTGAAGCTCTGGCTGCCCGTGTTACACTTCAGAGCATCGCAGATTTCGCCTCTGAGTATGAAAAAGCAGTTCAATCCGATCCTCGTCGCTTAGCCGAAGTAGAGTTGCGCATCAAGGTCTTAGGACGCTTGTGCCAGAAATACAACCGCAATTATGCTGAGCTTCTAACTTATTGGAGTGAAATCCGGGACCGTCTGGAGAAACAGGATGATCCAGATTGGAGTAAGGCAGACCTATTAAAATCAATCAGGCAGGCTGGAGAGCATTATTCCAGCGCCTGTCATCAACTTAGTTTGCAACGAGAACGGGAAGCAAAAATACTTTCCACTGGAATTGTTGAAAAGTTGGGACATCTGGGGATACCAAAAGCCCGCTTTCAAATTGAAGTGAGTCAGGAAAATCAGGCTGATGGCTGGGTTGATATAGAGGGTGAGAAATTCAAAGGTGATAGCACCGGCATGGACAAGGTGATCTTCTGGATGCAGGCAAATCCCGGCGAACCTTTGCGCCCGCTTGCCAGAATCGCCTCCGGTGGTGAGATTAGCCGTATCATGTTAGCAATCAAATCATCAATGTCAGGTAAGGATGGAATCGGAACCGTTATCTTTGATGAAATTGATACAGGGATATCTGGTCGGATTGCCCGTGTTGTAGGTGGGGAACTCAAAAAATTGGGTCAGCATCATCAATTAATAAGTATAACTCATCTTCCCCAAATTGCCAGCCTGGCAGATAGCCATTTTCGCGTAGAAAAACACATTATCAATGAACGCACTGTGACCCGAGTGAAACGTCTCGATGAGAATGAACGCATCAACGAGATTGCCACACTCATTGGAGATGGTGCGCCCGGCGAAGTTACTCGTCTGGCGGCCATTGAATTACTTAAACAAGAGGATTAAACTGATATGCGCCTTGGCCAATTGATTAGCATCGGAGCACTGACCTTGCTTATGTCATGCTCAAGTGAAACCCCGAATAACATGGAGATAAGTGATCCCGGCTTTGGAATCGTTGCCTCAAGTGTTGATGCACGATTAGAGGGTGTGGATATTCCAATTTTGTTAAAATCGGCAGATGTCATAAAAGGAATTCAGTTCACCATGAGTTGGGATCCTGAGATAGGTCAGGTGATTGAACCAAGTCTCACAGAGTTGAATCCCGGTTTTACCGTTTCTTCAAGTGAGGGTACAAATGGTCAGATGAAAGTGCTTATCTTTAGCATGACCGGTGATGTTTTGAACACCAATGAATTAAAATTTATGACAGTTCCCGTCCGCATCATAGATCGGGAGGCACAAACATTTGATCTATCATTTAAAGATGTCATTTTTGCTGGGCCTAATGCCACTTCCTACAGCATACCGGTCACCCATGCCAAGCTGAAGATCAAACGCTGATGAGCTACATCGATTTACGCTCTGACACTGTTACACGCCCAACGGCCCCAATGCGCAAAGCCATGTATGAGGCTGAGGTTGGAGACGATGTCTATGGGGAAGATAGCCTCGTTAACGAACTGCAATCCAGAGTTGCTGACATGCTCGGCAAAGAAGCTGGGCTCTATATACCATCTGGAACAATGAGCAATCAATTGGCTATTCGCAGCCACACCCAGCCCGGGGACGAAGTAATCTGTGAATACAACTCGCATATTTTTAATTACGAGGGTGGTGCTCCTGCAATGCTAAGTGCTGTCCAGCTTCATCCATTATTAGGGGATCATGGAATTTTGGAGCCGGAACAAATAGCCCCGGCTTTGCGCCCAAAAGATCACCACTACGCACAGTCACGGCTTATTACCCTTGAAAACACCCACAATCGCGCCGGCGGAGTGGTCTATCCCCTATCTGTGATCGAGAAGGTGGGTGAATTTGCCAAAGAAAATAATCTGCTCATGCACATGGATGGAGCGCGACTCATGAATGCCGTTATAAGCAGTGGCATGGATCCAGCAGCTTATGCTGAAGCATTTAACTCCGTTAGCCTGTGTCTCTCAAAAGGTCTGGGCGCCCCTGTGGGCTCCGTCCTGGTTGGCGATGCGGCATTTATCGATCGAGCACATCGTTTCAGGAAATTGTTTGGGGGTGGCATGCGACAGATCGGCAGTCTTGCAGCCGCCGGTCTATATGCATTGGATCACCACATTGAACGCTTAGCTGAAGATCATCATCGGGCAAAAATGCTGGCTGCTACCTGTGCTGATTTGGGCGTTCTAGAGAATGATATTGCCTGGACACAGACGAATATTGTACTTCTGACTTTTCCCAAAGAGAATACCGCTCAAATATCACGTGAATTTAAGACCCTTGGAATGCTCGTTTCGGTCGTAAATAGCCACCGGATAAGATTGGTGACTCATCTGGATTTTGATGATCTGCAACTTGCTCGAGCCACTGAAATCCTAAAAAGAGTGTTAGGGTAATACATGAAAAAGAAAATTGTTATTGTCGGTGCAGGAAGTGTTGGATTCTATCTGGCAAAAACCCTGGCTGAGATGGGCAATGACATTAGCATAATAGATATAGATCCAGAGAAAGTATTGCGTGCCAAACAGGAATTGGATGCTTTAGTAATTGAAGGACACGGCGCTCAATCCAATATACTTGAAGAGGCTCAGGTAAGGACGGCCGATTTATTCCTTGCAGTAACCAGAATTGATGAAATCAATATTGTGGCGTCCATGAAAGCCAAAAAGATGAATCCCAATGCGAAAATTCTCGCCCGGGTCAGGAGTAGTGATTATCAGAAAGCTGATGCCCTGCTCAATTTGAAAGAATTAGGCATCGAAAAAGTCATCAATCCCGAGCAAATAGCTGCCAGGGAGATCCAACACCTCATTCAACACGCAACTGCCCAGGAAATCATGACCTATAACCATGGCCGTGTTTATATGGTTGCTCTCACACCAACTGAGACTTGTGATCTTATGCATAAATCACTGCGGGAACTTGGCCAGACCTATTCTCAGCTGCCTTTCCGAACAGTGGCCATCGATAGAGATGGAGTCACTATAATACCTGGTGGTGAACACGTTTTTGAGCCCGGGGATAAAATATTTGTGGTGTGTCTGAAGGATAATCTCAAAGAGATGTATCGTCTATGTGGTTTTAAGCAGAAAAAAATAATCAAAACAGTATTAATTATGGGTGCTGGTAAATTGGGTCGATTAGTTGCGCAGAATCTAAAAGATCAATTCAGTGTCCGATTGGTTGATCACCGCCAGGATAAGCTATTAAAAGCTGCCAAAGAGCTGCCCGAAGTACTTCTTCTCCATGCAGATGGCCTGGATATTGATTTTCTTGAAAGCGAAGGAGTTGGCGATTTTGACGCGATAATCACGGTGACAGATGATGAAACGACAAATCTCTTTGCCGGTCTGTTGGCTAAACAAAAGGGCGTGAAAAAGGTTATTGTGCACATCAATTCCCCTGATTATTTGCCTCTGGTAAAAGGATTGGGCATAAATTCAGTTGTGAGTAAAAATCTGTCGACTGTGGATGCATTTATGCGGTATGTCGTGCGGGGTCAGGTTCACTCTGTCATGATGCTGGAAGGTATTGACACTGAAGTTATTGAGTTATCTCCAGCTCCTAACAGTAAAATTATAGGGATCCCGTTGGAGGAAATTGATTTTCCCCAGGATGCTGTTGTAGGTGGTATTATTCGACCAGACGGGGAGGAAATAGCGACGGGAAAAAGCATCATTACGGCGGCGGATCGCGTTATTGTTTTTGCCAGAGCGTCCAGAGTGAGTGATGTCGAAGCATTATTCAACTAAACGTTTTAGCATTATACCAACATTAAATGTGTTGGCTGCACTCACCCTCTTCATTGGCCTGTCCATGGGTCTGTCACTGCTGGTTTCTATAGGCTATGGTGATGGGGATAGCATCGCTTTATTCCAAGCGATGGTCATCACCTTGACAATAGGGGGTCTCGGTTACATTTTTACCCGACACCCCCATGTTTTAGCTCCTCGCCAGGTTTTCCTGAGCGTCAGTTTAAGTTGGATCTCTGCATCGCTATTTGGTGCATTGCCCATGTTCTTTGCCACTGATTTATCCTATGTGGATTGTTTTTTTGAAGCCATGTCAGGCTTCACGACAACAGGGGCTTCCATTCTAAAAGATATTGAACACTTACCTCATGGAATCCTGTTCTGGAGAAGTTTTACCCATTGGCTGGGTGGAATGGGCATCATAGTATTTACAGTGACGGTCATGCCCCTGGCTGGCAAAAGTGGTTCCCTTCTGTTTGCAGCAGAAGCCCCGGGGCCTGTTAGTGACAAGATTACACCAAGAATATCGGAAACTGCGAAACTACTCTATCTGGTATACGCAATTATCTCATTCTCTGAATTTATTTTTTTATGGATTGGACCCATGGACTGGTTTGATTCTGCCTGCCACACGTTTGGCACTATGGCCACGGGCGGATTTTCAACTAAAAATGCCTCAGTTGCGCATTTCCAAAGTGCTTATGTCGAATGGGTCATTATTGTGTTTATGGTTTTGGCAGGAACCAATTTCTCGCTTCACTATTTTGGCTTGCAGGGAAAATTAATGCGTTACCTGAAGAGTCGGGAATGGCAATTTTGGATGAGCATCCTTGGTATGGCTATAGTTGTCCTGCTTCTTGATCTCTTCTTCTCAGCCTTTTATCAGTCAAATAGCCCAGCTATTCAAGCATTGAAAGCTGAACCCATTCGCCAGGTAGTATTTCAGGTGGTCTCCATTATCACCACCACTGGCTTCGCCACGGCTGATTTCGAGCAGTGGTCCTATTTTGCACAATTCGCACTATTTGGACTCATGTTCGTGGGCGGAATGGCCGGCTCCACAAGTGGCGGAATTAAAGCCATTCGCATCTTACTCTTTACCAAAATGGCTATCACAGAACTCCGTCGGATGATTCATCCGCGCGCATTTCTACCGATTAAGCTGCAGAATCAATTTGTTGATGATGATGCTGTTCGCAATACGACAACCTTTTTGCTCTTCTTTATGGTCATTTTTGTGGGCTTCGCTTTCTTCCTTACCAGTTTTGGACATGATTTGGTCACGAGTGCAACAGCCTCAATCTCCATGTTATGTAATATAGGGCCGGGATTAGCTGATGTTGGACCGACGGACAATTATTCATTTTTTAGCGACATTGAAAAATGGTCAATGGCATTTGTAATGATGCTTGGCCGCCTGGAAGTTCTCACTGTTGTGGTTCTTTTTAATCGACATTTTTGGAGGCCATAGTGAATTTGGTTAAGCTTGAGATCAGCAAGAGAATCGCCTGGGTTACTATCGATAGACAGACGAAGCTCAATGCCTTAAACGGGGACGTGTTGGATGAGTTGGAGCTTTGCTTTCAGACGATCAGGGAGAATTCGCAGATTGGCGTTGTCATTATAACGGGGGCTGGTGAAAAATCCTTTGTAGCCGGTGCTGACATCAATCAATTCCCTTCCATGACAGCGGCAGAGGCCTATACATTTTCTAAACGAGGACAGACTGTTTTCTCCTTGATTGAAGCGAGTAGAAAGCCAGTGATCGCCGCCGTGAATGGCTTTGCCCTGGGTGGCGGATGTGAGCTTGCCATGGCATGTCATCTTCGTTATGCCTCTGAAAATGCCATGTTCGGTTTGCCCGAGGTTAAACTTGGGGTGATTGCAGGTTTTGGTGGAACTCAGCGCTTAGCTCGGATTGTCGGTACTGGTCGAGCCCTGGATATGCTTCTCTCTGGAAAAATGATCACAGCAGAAACAGCAGCCAAATTTGGCCTGGTTAATGAAGTTTATCCTTTGTCAGATCTCCTGACCCAGGTAGAGGAGCTGGCACATGTAATTCTTCAACAAGGACCACAGGCACAGGCTTTTACCCTCGAAGCCGTTTATGGCGGTCTGGGGAGACCACTGGAGGATGGGTTGCAATTGGAGGCTTCTGCCTTTCGCGATGTGTTCAAAACTGAAGATCGCATCGAAGGTGCCACTGCATTTCTTGAACGTCGATCGCCTGATTTTAAGAATCGATAGATAGGTTACCTGATTATGGATACACGTAAACGTCGCTTTGTTTTATATGCTCAGAACCGTCTTCATGCCCTGGGGAGCAAGACAGCTAACGGGATTATTCTGTTTCGGACAGATGAAGTCCAGGTAATCGTGGACTCCAGTAAAGCCGGCAAAACAGCTGGAGAAGTATTGGGATATGGTGGGCAGATTCCTATTGTTGCACATATTTCAGATGCCCTACAATATCAACCGGATACTCTGGTTATCGGGATTGCACCGATTGGCGGTGCCGTCGATATGAGTTGGATACCGGAGTTAAAGATTGCTCTGGATGCCGGGATAGAGGTCTGGGCTGGCCTGCACCAGTTCCTGGCAGATATTGATGTTTTGAAATCCTATGAGCATCTTATTTGGGATGTGCGACGACCCCCGCCAAATTTGAAAATAGCCCAGGGCCACTGGCGGGAGCGCAAGTCCAAAGTCATTTTGACCATTGGCTCTGATTCCAATGTTGGGAAAATGACAACTGCGCTGACCTTCCAACAGCATTTGAAGTCTATCGGTGTGGAGTCAATATTTATTGGCACCGGCCAAACTGGCATCATGATATCAGGACGTGGTGTCGCTGTCGATGCTGTTATCTCTGATTTTGTGAATGGCTCTATTGAAGCAGAAATTGATAAGGTCGATGGACAAGCACCGCTTATCCTGGTTGAGGGACAGGGAGCTATCACTCATATGGGATATAGTGGCGTGACCATGGGCTTGATCCACGGCTCAATGCCCGACGCCTTCATTCTGGCACACCAGCCGAGTCGGCTCAAAGATGATTATGGTCATCCACTCCCTGATTTGAGGACGGTGATCAATCTTCATGAAGCCTTATTGAATCCTTTTAAGCCTTCAAAAGTTCTCGGTATCAATTTATTCTCCAAAGATCTCAGTCCAGAAGAGAGTCAGACGGAGTGCCAGAGCATCTATAAAAATATTGGCTTACCTGTTGAAGATATGCTTAGGGCTCCAAAAAGAATTGTGGCTGAGAATGTTGCTCGGTCACTATTTCCAGAAGTTTTAGCATAAAAATATTGGGGAAATGAGATGTCTTTATCCTTGAAGTGGTATATCAAACGGATCACAACCAAATTCGAATTCAAAATTGCCAGAAGCGCAGAGAGTTATTATGATGTTATAATTATAGAGCTTAGTGACGGTCAACACATTGGCTATGGTGAGGCAGCTCCGTCCAAACGCTATGAGAAAGGACCGGCAGCAATACTAAGTCTCCTTGAATCGAAAGAAAAACAGATTCTGGCGTTGTCGCTGGAGGATCACGACAATCGGCAGGCAGCCCTGGAAAGTTTATTCCCCGAGAGCTATTCACTTCAGTCAGCTTTGGATATTGCCTATTGGGATCTTTTTGGACAACAGTCCGGGCAAGCCCTCTGGCAAATTTTTGGGGCAGAGAAAGAAATGGTAACTTCTTCTTATACGATTGGCATATCAGACCTGGAAGTAATTCCGGCAAAGCTAAAGGAAGCTGCACCTTATGAGTTATTAAAGATCAAACTTGGGACTGACTACGATCACGAAATTATGCGTGCCATTCGATCCAGAACAGATAAGGTCCTGCGCGTTGATGTTAACGAGGGCTGGAAAACCCTGGATGATGCCAAGCGAGGCGCAGAATGGTTGGCCGGACAAAATGTAGAATTCCTGGAACAACCCATGCCAGCCAACCAACTGGATGATATTGCAAAATTACGTGAATTCTCGCCCCTGCCGCTTGTAGCCGATGAGAATTCTGTCCGTCCTGAGGATATTCCTGGCCTGGTGGGAGCCTATGATGGAATCAATATCAAACTGATGAAGTGTGGTGGGCTTACAAATGCACGGAAAATGGTTGAGCTCGCCCGCCAGCATCATTTCGACATCATGCTGGGGTGTATGGTTGAAACCTCCATTGGTATTTCGGCAATGTCACAACTGGGCTCATTTGCCCGTTGGTTGGATCTTGATGGCAATGTATTGTTGGCTCATGATCCCTATGTTGGAGTTGGCAATGAATCCGGGAAAATAATCCTCTCAGAAAAGCCTGGTTTAGGCATTGAGCCTCGAGTTTAGAAGTCATTTCACTCCTTACAACATAAATTGGCAGTCGTAGAAAAGACAAAATGAATATTGAAATTTTAATTTGGAAGAGACAAGGGAGAAACCATTGCAATTGAAACTAAATATTGCTCTCAGCCTTATGGTTAGCATCGTTTTTTGGGCTTGTAGCACGAATTCACAGATTTCCACTTCCCTTCCGCGACAATCATTTATGCGAAGTGCCCAACAGGAAGTGGCTTATGAGATAGACACACTGCTGAATAAGGCACCTACTGACATGGGCTGGTGGGGTGTAAAGATCCAGTATGCGAATTCGGGAGAAGTCATTTACGAGCGAAATACTGCTAAAATGTTCATGCCCGCCTCCAATATGAAAATGTACACCACGGCAGCTGCGCTTTGTCTCCTGGGACCTCAGTATAGATATAATACCGATTTTGTGACCAATGGATCAATTGATGAGCAGGGTGTGCTTTCAGGTGATTTAATCATCCACGGCAGCGGTGATCCATCATGGTCATGGCGCTTCTATGATAAAAATTATGATTCAGTCATGGTCTGTTTTATAGACTCTCTGAAAGCCAGGGGAATCAATAAAATTAACGGCAATATAATTGGAGATGACAATGTATTCGACGATCAAGCCCTGGGTTATGGTTGGTCCTGGGATGATGAGACATACTATTATGGAGCTCAATTATCTGGTCTTTCCTATAGCGAAAACTATATCGACTACAAGCTGACGCCAGATTCTTTGCATATTGGCAATCCTGTGAGCATCGAAGCTCATCCAAAAACCTCCTATATGAATCTTCGAAATGACCTTATCACCGTGAGTAGCGATACTTCCACAAAATGGGACTATGACCGTGAGCGAGGGACTAACAAGGCCTGGTTTGAAGGTAATTATCGTATTCAAAGCGGTGTTGGTGAGACCGCAATTACCATCCATAATCCCACCTTGTTTACAGTTTACGTTTTGAAAGAACGTCTGGAAGAAGCGGGAATTGCTGTAAGTGGCGACCCGATTGATAGTGATGATCTCAAGGACTCGCTGGATTACGCCGGGACCAGCAAGCTATTCAGCTATTATTCACACCCCATGTCAGACATCCTTTCCAAGGTAAATCGCCCCAGTCAGAATTTTATTGCCGAGACATTGCAGAAAACGCTGGGGGCAGAATTTGGAGAAGTGGGTTCTTCGCGGGAGGGTCGCAAAATTCAGATGCAGCTCTATGATTCGTTGGGGATGGACACTCGTAATCTGCAGTTACGTGACGGCTCAGGTCTTTCCAGACACAATTTGGTTTCTCCCAACACCTCCGTTGCCTTACTCAAAATGATGTGGGATCATCCGTATCGGAGTTATTATATCGAATCCTTCCCCTTGTCAGGCGAGACCGGGACCATAAGAAAACGCGCTCTGGGGAGTAGTGCCGAAGGGAATGTCAGGGCCAAAACTGGCACCATTGGTTATGTACGCTCATTGAGTGGCTATACCTGGACCCAATCAGGCGAACCGATTATTTTCTCTATGATGGTCAATCATTACACCATTCCTACCTGGAAGGTAAATGACCTGCAGGATAGAATTTTAGTTCTACTCTCTGATATGGAATAAGTGAATGCAGATTAAAAAGATAAGTCATATCGCGGTTGCCTCTTCAAATTCTGAACAAAGTCGGGTGCTCTATGAGGATATTCTTGGACTTAACAATAGTGGCTCTGAAATTGTTAAGCGAGAGGGTGTAAACACTCATTTTTTTGATCTTGGAGAATCAAGTATCGAAATATTGGAGCCACTTTCCGAGGAATCAGCTGTTGGCCGCTTTCTAAATAAACGAGGTCCGGGCTTACATCATATTGCTCTGGAAGTTGAAGATCTGGATGCCTATGTGATTAAGCTAAAAGCCGCTGGAATCACCTTGCTCAGTGATGAACCGCAAATGGGAGCCCATAATATGCGCATTATATTTATTCACCCCAAATCAGCCGGCGGTGTTCTGGTCGAACTGAATGAGAAGGCGTGAGAACCTCACAGGAAACCCTCATAATAATATTGTTCAGAATCGAAACGGGCAATAAAACTCAAGCATTCCCTGTCCTTCCTTTTAGATTTTCCCCATGACTGCTGCTGTAGCACCCTATTTAGCTAAACTTAAAGATTTACCGATTCACCCCGGTGTCTATTTCTATTACGATAAAAGTGGAAAAATAATCTATATCGGCAAAGCCAAGGTGCTGCGAAATAGGGTCAAATCCTATTTTACCGGTACACCGGACAGTCCCAAGACCGCCCGGCTTGTAGAACGTATTTGGGATCTCCAGACTCTGGTAACCCGGACAGAAGTTGAGGCCTTGCTCACTGAAGCCAATCTCATCAAGCAACATCGTCCGCGCTTCAATATTGATCTCAGAGATGACAAAACATTCCCCTACATCCGCATCACCAACGAGGATTATCCCCAGGTCTTCGTTGAACGTACTATTGTGAAGGACGGATCGATTTATTATGGCCCCTATACTAATGTGAAGGGTCTTAGAGCAGCTTTAGCTGTCATTAAACGCATCTTTACCATTCGGAGCTGCCTCTATCGGATGGATGACGCATCTGTAGCTGCAAAGAAAGTTCAGCTCTGCCTGGATTATCATATTGGGAAGTGCGATGGCCCCTGTCAGGGTTTAATCAGCAAACAGGAATATGGCGAGATGATCCAAAAGGTAGAGGATTTTCTTAAGGGCCGAACTGACAATGTAGATGCCTATCTGGATTCCAAAATGCAGGCAGCCGCAAAAAATCTGGAATATGAATTCGCTGCGCGTCATCGTGATCAGCTTGAAGCCGTGCGCTCATATGTGAGTCGCCAACGCCTGCGGACCAGTGATTTTGAGGATCGGGATGTGCTGGGCGTCGCCCGGCAGGACAATCTCACCTGTGGTATTTTGATCCGTATCAGAGCGGGGAAACTTATTGGTAAAGAGCAATTCCGGTTTCGAGGATCTGAAGATGAGGAATTGCCCAGTATCTTGAGTCGAATGATTACCCGAGTATACGAAAATGCTTCTTTTATCCCTCGTGAAATCCTGGTACCAGACAAAATAGCGGATATCGATATGATTACTGCCTGGCTCAAGGATGTTTCTGGGGCGAAGATCAGCTTCAGCGTGCCCCAGATAGGAGAGAAGAAAACCCTGCTCGATCTTGCTGAGCGGAACGCAGAACTGGTCTTGAAAGATTGGGCTCTGGAACAGGCCCAAAGGGTGGAAATAGTCCCGAAAATGGTACGGGCACTTCAAGAAGATCTGAATTTGAATGCACCACCGCGGCGGATTGATGGCTTTGATATCTCTCATCTCGGTGGAACTGAAACCGTGGCTTCCATGGTTGTCTTTCTCGATGGAAAACCGGGGAAAAAAGAATATCGCAAATATAAAATAAAGACCGTGGAAGGAATTGATGATTTTGCCAGCATGAAGGAAGTTATTCATCGTCGCTACACCAGGATGAAAGCAGAAGGTCTCACAGAACCCGACTTGATTCTTGTGGATGGCGGGAAGGGTCAACTTAGTGCAGCTGTTGAAGTCATGGAGCGACTCGGCTTGGCGAGAATCCCCATCCTTGGACTTGCAAAGCGTTTGGAGGAAGTCTTTCTTCCAGGTGAATCTCTTTCACTGGGGATTCCAAAAACGAGCCCATCAATTATTCTCTTAAGACGAATCCGCGATGAAGCTCACCGGTTTGCCATTACATTTCAGCGGAAGCGCAGAGGCAAAGCGATGATCCACTCAGCGCTGGATGATATAGAGGGCATTGGACAGTCCCGGCGAGTCGCGCTGATTCAACATTTTAGATCGTTGAAGAATATTAAAAATGCCAGTATCGAAGAGATTGCCCATGTTCCTGGCATCTCACAAACCATGGCCACGCGAATCAAAGCAGGCTTAAACTAGGGGCGCATGATTAATTTTTAACGATGGCCGAAAATATGGCACTATTAATAAACTCGTTTGAACCTTTATCACTGAGGAACTCACATGGTTTTCGATTTTACTGAGAAAGAAAAGGGGATTCAGCCGCGCACAATCTGGTGTTTGGGCCGCAATTATGCCAAGCATGCAGAGGAATTGGGGAATACCATAGAAGCACGTCCGCTGGTCTTTCAAAAAGGTTTAAATGCCTTATCGCCGCTGAGCAGCACCCACACGCTATTTCGTGATCATGGCGTGGTTCACTATGAAACAGAAATCATTGCACTTATGGATCGAAATGACAAGGGTTCGTTTATTACCGGGATAGGATTGGGCTTGGATCTCACCCTTCGAGATCTTCAAAACGAATTGAAAGCCGCAGGGAAACCATGGACTCTGGCAAAATCTTTTGATGGTGCAGCTATCGTCTCACGGTTCATACCGGTGAAGGAAATCCCCATCCTGAGCCAGATCCGTTTTACAATGGTGCTCAACAAAGAGGTGCGTCAACGGGGAGATAGCAGTCAGATGATCTTGCCCCTAGAAAAGATACCGGCCTATCTGGAGGAATATACTGACTTGCAACCCGGCGATCTTATCTTCACTGGGACTCCTGAAGGAGTGGGTACTTTGAGTCCCGGTGATGAGGTAAGTCTGGATCTTGCTGGTCATCATATGGGAACTGTACGATTTAAGTAGCCCAAATATTTAGTAACAAATTGTTAAGTGAAAATGTAGAAAGAAATAGAAAGTCAAATGACCCCCTCTCAAAGCTCTAAAGTCCGTGTTAGATTTGCTCCAAGTCCAACCGGATATCTCCATATCGGCGGTGTCCGTACTGCCTTATTCAACTGGCTTTTTGCACGTCACCACGGCGGCGAATTTATTTTACGGGTAGATGACACCGATCAGGCTCGAAACGTGACAGAAGCTTTGAAGCCAATCATGGAAGGCTTCAAATGGTTGGGATTGGATTGGGATGAAGGTCCCGATATCGGTGGACCACATGCACCTTATTTTCAATCACAGCGTTCAGCTATTTACAGCGCTGCAGTGGATAAACTTCTCAGGGCTGGTTTTGCATATAAGGATTATTCACTACCTGAAGAATTTGCGGCAGAACGACAGGCGGCTGAGAAGGAAAAGCGACAATTCACATATAGCCGTACCTGGATGGCTCAGTCAGAGGCGGATGTACAGCGATTTGAGTCTGAAGGTCGTGAATTTGTTGTACGATTAAAAATGCCCCGCCAGGGCAAATGTGAATTTGATGACTTGATACGCGGTTCCATGTCCTTTGAGTGGACAGGGGAGCAAGATCATGTTATTCAAAGAAAGGATGGATCCTGCCTTTATCATCTTACCAGTGTTGTTGATGATAGTGATATGGGAATAAGTCATGTGATCCGTGCAGTCGAGCATCTTCCAAACACTCCCAGGCAACTTTTTATTGGCCAGAGCCTTGGATTGGATTTGCCAGTATACGCACACCTTCCATTCGTAGCGGAACCGGGCAGCTCCAATAAATTGAGCAAACGCAAGCTTGACAAATATTTGAAGAACCACGATTTTAAAGCTCTTTATGACCATGGAGAGAAAATCGCAGCACTAATCGGGTTCAACGCTTCACCGGAAACTTTCAACCCCGTCATCGTAGACTTCTACCGTGAGATTGGATTTCTTCCTGATGCTATTGTTAACTATCTCCTGCTATTAGGCTGGTCACTGGATGATCATACTGAAGATTTTACCAGAGCGTCGATGGTCAAGGCTTTCACACTGGACCGAATCAACAAATCACCGGCCAGTTTTGATCCCCAAAAGTTGACCTCTTTCCAAAGTCGCTACATGCGGCGTCTACCTATGAAAGAAAAACTGGAGATGGTCTTACCTTTTCTGGAAAAAGCGGGTTTGGTTCAAATTCCGCTCACTGCTGAAACCAGGAACAAGGTTAGCGCTGTCATGGAGGCTGCCAATGAGCGTATCTCTTTTGCTGGTGACATCCTTGATTATCAGGAGTTTTTCCAGAGAGATGATCGAATAATCTATGACGAAAAAATCTTTCAGAAACGCGTGTTAAATGCCCCTGCTTCGCTTGAGCTTCTGGTCAAATACAGATCAGTCCTGGAGCATGTCTCAGATTTTTCTGCCGGGAGCATTGAGGAACACATGCATGCCTTTGTCGAACAGGAGAGTGTTGGAATGGCTCTGCTTGTTCATGCAGTTCGCGTTTCCCTCACTGGAAAAGGAGTCGGATTTGGACTCTTTGAGATAATGGCGATTCTGGGCAAAGACAGTTGCCTGAATCGGATCGACAAGTCTTTGAAATTGGCCGCCGAACAACCGTAATCAATTACAGATAATCAATTCAATTCAGCATGGCTATATCCTTCATGCAATTGTATGTTATTTGCTGATTTATTTTTATAGACAAGTTTTTTAGAAAGCAATGAGTAGATACGAGGAAAGTATGGGCGAGAATGTAAATTTAGCAAAGGGTGAGGATGAAACAGCCCTACCTGAAAAGCACATTAATTTTGTCGAAGAGATCATTAATGACCATTTAAAATCGGGTCGCTTTGGTCAAGTCGTTCATACCCGCTTTCCACCCGAGCCCAATGGATATCTCCATATTGGCCACGCCAAATCTATTGCTCTTAATTTTGGCCTGGCTGAAAAATACTCAGGCTTGTGCAATCTCCGTTTTGATGATACCAATCCCAGCAAGGAAGAATCAGAATATGTTGATTCCATCAAAGCAGACATAAAGTGGTTGGGTTTTGACTGGGAGGATCGGGAGTATTATGCCTCAGATTATTTTGATCAGCTTTACGATTATGCCGTCCAGTTGATTAAAGATGGTCTGGCATACGTATGTGAACTCAGTTCAGAAGAGGGTCGGGAATACCGTGGCACCCTGACTGAGCCTGGGAGGCACAGCCCTTTTCGCGATCGCAGTGTTGATGAGAACCTGGATCTTTTCGCAAGAATGCGCGCAGGAGCGTTTCCTGATGGGAGCAAAACGCTAAAGGCCAAGATAGATATGGCTCATCCTAATTTCCATATGCGCGATCCAGTGATCTATAGAATCTTGCATGACCGCCATCATCGAACCGGTGATAGCTGGTGTATTTATCCCATGTACGATTTTACCCATGGCCAGTCTGATTCCATTGAAGGTATTACTCAGTCAATCTGTACGCTGGAATTTGAGAATCATCGCCCGCTTTACGATTGGTTTTGTAAAAAATTAGATATCCACCACCCGCAGCAAATTGAATTCGCCCGTCTGAATTTGACCTATACTGTAATGAGCAAACGCAAATTCCTGACATTGGTAAATGAGGGCTACGTAAACGGTTGGGACGACCCGCGAATGCCCACTATTTCCGGCTTGAAACGTCGTGGTTACACGCCAGAATCCATTCGTAACTTTTGTGAGTATATCGGTGTTTCCAAGAATAACAGTGTCGTTGATGTGACCATCCTGGAGAACCACGTAAGAGAGCATTTAAATGCCATCGCACCCCGCGTGATGGCAGTGCTGAGACCATTGAAAGTGGTTATCGAGAACTATCCTGAAGGAAAAGTTGAAAATCTCAAGGCCGTGAATAATCCTGAAGATGAAAAAGCAGGCACTCGTATCGTGCCTTTCAGTCGCGAGCTATATATTGACCAGGATGATTTTATGGAAGAGCCGGTTAAAAAATATTTTAGGTTAGCCCCGGGAAAAGAGGTCAGGCTTCGCTATGCCTACATCTTAAAATGTGAATCCATTGTAAAGGATGAAGCAGGAAACATCGTTGAACTTCGCTGTAGCATTGACAATGATACCTTAGGGAAACAGCCAACGGACCGACGCGTACAAGGTGTGATTCATTGGGTTTCTGCTGAACATGCGGTTAATGCAGAGGTTCGTCTCTATGACCGCCTCTTCAGTGTAGAACATCCCGATAAAGTGGAAAAGGGTCAAGACTTTACTGCTCATCTAAATCCTGATTCACTCGTGACTATTGAAAATGCTAAAGTCGAACCATCGCTGCTGGGAGTAAAGGCTGGTGAAAGATTCCAGTTTGAGCGGGTGGGATATTTTGGTGTCGATTTAGACACATCTGAGAGCAAACCGGTCTTTAATCGAATCGCCTCTTTACGTGATAGTTGGGCGAGAATAACCCGAAACAGCTGATATGAAACAATCATGGGCCAGATAGTGGAATGGCTCTTGCAATCGTAGCAGCCGGAGAATTATTTTCTTGGCAAGCAATCTGAATAATTTGGGGACTATATGAATAAGAAGCTGATCATTATTATTATATTGGGACTCGTGGCTGCCCAGGCTTTCTCGCAGGAAGTTTTGCCAGTCTCCAAAAGGAATATACTGGTCTTTGTAAAACCTTTCGAAGACCATAGTCCTCGCCCGGATCAGGGCTGGCTTTCACAGGGCATTCCAGGTTTTCTAAAATCCGGGCTTGCGGATAGCGAATATTTGCATAGCTACATCATTCCTGATTTCCAGGCTGATCTGGTGGACCGCCCTCACAAATTGCAGGAGCTGATCTGGAAATCTGTTTTTCAAAGACAAGTTGATCCAAGCTATGAAACCTATCTGGTCTTAGGGAGCTATGAATATTTAGAGGGTGAGCTCATCATACGCATGGATTTGCTGGCTCTGAGAAATACTCATGTTGTTGCCCGATTCGAAGAAGTACTCCCCTATACTAAATTATTGACCTGGAAGGGTGAACTTGGAAACTGGGTTCTACAAAATTTACATCTAAAGGATGCAGTAGGAAATTCAGCTGTTTCAACACTTAAAATCCCTTCAAATGATGTTGCCCCTCTACCTGGAATTACGCTCCGAGATCAACTCACCACCCTTTTTGACACAAAAAAGAAAAACGAGAGCGAAGATTTACAGCGTAAGTATGAGCAACAGTCGACCATGAAGTTGGGAGCCCAGTTGGAAGCGCTCTGGCATGATATTGCATATGACCCTTACCTGGCTAAAATTCACGACATTCAAACGCTCAGACTACAAGCTGAACCGGATAGTGTGCTTGTCAATTTCAAGGTGGCCTACCGAATTAATCCACGAATTATTGATGAAATAGAGCATTTTAGTCAAACGAGAGCCGGTTTGGTAGGCAAGACGGAATCCTTTGAAGGTCACTCATTTATGGACCTGGGATATATCGATGCTGAATTTACCAAAGAAATTGCTGGCGGAGATTGGCGCATCGTTCCTATTGTCACCATGGGCTCAGAGAAGACTCCCAATCAGCGCGTTTTTTATCACTCCTTCCCACGACCCATTAGCTCTCCAGGCGAGCACTACTTTAACCAGGGTAATTTCAAGCAACTCTTATTTGCAGTCCCTGGAGTTGATGCGCTCAGGATATTTGCCCAGGAGGTGGAACAGGTTTACGAGTACTCCATCGTTGTAGGGTATGACGAAATGAAAGAGCTTGACAAAATTCAAGTTAAATTTGTCGCGGAACAGGACCTGGCAGGTCAACTATAAAATGTCTCCCAATCCAGGGAGAGAATATCTGAGTGAAATAATATGGAAATAGTTTATACCCTTCTCATTGCGGCACTGTCTGCAATTGTAAGTTTTTTTATTGCCCGGAAAACTGGCGGATCAGCTCCAGGAAAAGATCGGGACACCCTGACCCGCATGGAGGTGGAACAGACGAATCTTGTTGCACAATTGGCAAAGGCTGAATCGGAGCTCAAGACGTTGCGGGATGAGGCTTTGATTCTTCGTGAGCAAAATGCCAGCATCAATGCCAGACTTGAAGAATCGAGAGATCGCCTCGAAGAGGAAAAAAAGCGTTTGAAGGAGATGAAAGAACAGCTTCAGGACACTTTTAAAAGTTTGTCACAGGATGTATTACGCGAAAGCCAGAAAGAGTTTCTACGACTTGCTGATGAAAAATTTAAAGATCAGAGTAAACAAAACCAGAATCACCTGGGTGAAAAAGAACAATTGATCCAAAAGTCTCTTGAAAACATGGATGGAAGACTGAAGGACATTGTCCAAAGATCCACTGAGTTAAAAACGGAGTTGCAAACTTCCAAGGACGAGACCCAACGGTTGCGCTCAACAACTGAGACCTTGCAGACACTCTTAGCCAGCTCACAAAAAAGAGGTCAATGGGGTGAGCGATTGGTTGAAGACATTCTTGCCTATGTCGGCCTGCAGAAAAATATTAATTACACCAAACAGGAAACCATGGGGGAGGGGCAACGTCCTGATTACACATTCAAACTGCCTAAAAATCTCGAGATAAATATGGATGTCAAGTTTCCACTCGCCCATTATGAGAATTATTTACAAACCAATGATATTCAGACTCAGGAAATGGAAAAAAAAGCCTTCCTTCAGGATGTACGTAAACATTTGAATGAGATCAGTAAACGGGGCTATATCGATACGGCAAAAGGGACTGTTGATTATGCCATGATGTTTATTCCAAATGAATCAATCTATGGCTTTATCAATCAGGAAGACCCAGATCTCATTGGTGAGGCGTTAAGCAAAAAGATTATGCTGTGTTCACCCATCACCCTGTACGCGGTTCTTTCCCTGCTGAATCAGGCGACATCTAATTTTATGATGGAGCAGCGCGCCTCGGAAATCATGAATGAGGTGGTAAAATTTCAGCAACAATGGGAAAAGTTTTCGGATGTGATGACTAAAACGGAGAAGAATCTGGACGTGGCAGTGCGCCAGTTTCAAGAACTCATATCAACGAGATCTCGTGCCCTGGAACGTCCAGTAAACAAAATAATTGAACTTCAGAAAAGGGATGCACTTCCATCGAAATCAGGGCAGCTTTCATTGGATACCGAAACAGATTAAGTGCTGTTCAGCGCCTCAACTTCGCGGTGGACTTTTCGAACCCTAAGCACCAACCAGGTGATTGAGGTTCCAGCTGCTATAAAAATTGCAATTACGGAAGCATACCAGACCCATTGGTATGGCTTTTCCAGTACAACCGCAAAATAATAGGCGAAGGGACCGCTTACCAAAGCAACTCGTATTGCTGTAATAACCAGGGAGGGGATCCCTGTTCCCAGACCCATCAAAGCGCGTCCAGATATCATTCCAATAGCAATAAGCCAGTAGACTGGGGCAAAGGTACGAATAATGCTCACCGCCACCGCATTTACAACAGGATCATCTGTAAAAATCCTGAAGACATAGGGCGCGATGATATAGAAAAGCAGGCCACTGCCCAGACCAATATATACACCATATCTCAGGCCATCTTTGATCACATTACTGATCAAGTCAAATCGTTTAGCGCCATAAAACATTCCCACAAGGGTGACCAAAGATCCAGCAATGGCCATGATGGGCAGGAAGAAAATTTGATCCAGTCGACCTGCAATTTGATATCCAGCGACGACGTCTGAAGAATAATGAACCAGAATCCAATTGAATAGAGCTCCTCCCATGGACATAATGATCATGGAAACAGATGACGGGATGCCAATTCTGAAGATGTTTTTATAGAATTCAAATTTGAATTTGAAGATTGAAAAATCAAGCTGCAACATTGTCGCTTTTTTGAAAAGAATCACTCTTGAGTACATGAAAACAGCTACGATCATACTGATTACGGTTGCCCAGGCTGCACCTCCAACGCCCATATCAAAGCCGAAAATCAGGATAGGATCTAGAATAATGTTCACGATTGTGCTGGTCACCTGAATTTTCACCGGGGTTTTCGTGTCTCCCTCCCCACTGAAAATTGAGCGCAGAAAAATACCCGTTATCATGAAGATAAATCCGCCAGCGATTACGTGGAAATACGCCAGCGCGTCTTTCAGAAGCTCCGCTGGTGTACCCAGCCCCAATAAAATCTCTTTCCCAAAGATTAATCCAACACCACTGAAAATGCCACCTATCACCAACCCTAAAATAAGTCCATGTTCAGCCACATTGGTAGCAGCTTGATGATCTCTTGCGCCTATGAAGCGGGCGATAACGGCTGTCACGCCCGTTCCCAGTCCAAAACTGATACCCATAGCCATCCAGAACAGCGGCAAATTGAATCCAAGAGCAGCAATGGCATTTGTGGATATACGAGCAACAAATAACATATCTACCACGCTGTATAACGTTTGAACAGCCATGCCCATCATGACCGGCAATCCCAGTGTCCAGATAGCTTTTCGGGGGTTTTCTATAAATGAATCAAGTCTAGAAGTTTTTAAATTTGATTTTATGTTTTCCATATGGCCTAAATAATGTGTTATTTCACAGTCTGCAAATGATTGTTTTCAGCACTAACATATTCTGACAATTCGTATCGAGATATTTTTAAGCTCCTGCCGATGAACGCATCAGGAATCAGAAAAAAGACGACAGGAATCATGTATCCTGGCAGGCTTCTCCGTAAAAATAACCCAATATCTTTTGCTGTTAAATTAGGATTTTCCAGTTGGATATATGCTACAGGTCGAGCACCAAACTCAAGATCAGTTGATGACAGTACAATCGCATGAGAAATACCCTCGATCTTACATAAGGCTGATTCAATATGTTCAGGTTGAATATTTTCTCCACCGGAGATGAACTGATTGTCCATGCGACCGGTTACTGTGAGAGATCCTTGAACATCGATGTAGCCAACGTCACCCGTATGAAACCAACCCTCACGGTCTCGGATCTCAACCAGGGAATTCCCCGCTAAATAACCTTGAGCCAGGGTAGCACCTCTAACCAATATTTCGCCTTCATGTGAAATGAGCAGATCTCTATCCTCCAATAGCGATCCAGCGTTAATGGAAGCGGGATCTATTTGATTGGCTCTGGTGGTGGTGATCTGAGAAGCCATTTCCGTTGATCCATAGCTCAAATGTATAGGCAATTTCGCCTTGAGTGCCTTTTCAATCAAATTGCCTGGAATTTCCGATCCACCTAATAAAATGGCCTTTAATCCAGAGAGAATATCTAAGGCATTTTGAGTTTCGAGAGCTCGTTTAAACTGGGTGGAGACAAACGAAACATGGGTCACCTTTTTTGCACTGATGGTCTCAACGAGTTTATGGTTCTCCTCTGGAACGATGACAGCGGCGCCAGCCAGAACTGATCTGTACAGGATCGCCAGGCCGCCAATATGATAAAGTGGAAGTGCCAACAACCATCGACTCGAAGGTTTAAGAGGGATATTTTTATTGGAGCCTAGAGCACTGCGGATGTGATTCAAATGACTATGTTGAACAATTTTCCTCGTGCCACTTGACCCGGATGTCATAAGCAGAGTAACTGCCGCTTCGGGATTGTAAAGAGCTGGTTTTTTGAAAGTACCTGACAGCCCTTTTTTTAGCAGCTCAGGAAATGAAATAGTGGGTTGTGCTCCCAGTTTCTGTACAGAGATGCAAAGCCCGGGTTTAATAGCGTCAAGTATATGCCCCAATTCGCTCAAGGGGTATCGGGTATTCAAAGGAAAGGCGATATATCCACCTACTGAACATCCCCATAGTGTAAGCACCATTAGCTCGACCGGAAGATTGCCTATAACAATAATATCGCCTGGCCGAAAACCTGCCTGCGCAATTCCACTCGCTATGCTTCGAGCCTGCTCAAAGAGGCTCTGATAGTCTAGAACTTGATAAGGGGAGATAAGCGCCAGATCCCTGGGGTATCTTTGGGCAGCCTCCCAGAGAGGGTGGTGGTAGGATTCCCTAGCTATGGTAGATTAACTCACAATGGGTGAGATCAAGATCTGATGTCGTCAGTGTTTTTACAGGCATCCAGCCATTCTGGATAGTTGCAGGCGTTTTGGCTGTACCTGCAGCCAGGGTAGATCTTGTATCAAGCCCGACAGCTATTTTGTCTCCTGTTATGGAAGCTGCAAGTTGAGCAAGAGCAGCCAAACCGACATCACTCTCAAAACTTGAAGAAATAACAGGCATAATATTTTGTTCCCGTGCCTGGTTCACCAGAGCCACAAAGCGAGCAGTACAGCCGATCAAGGACGGCTTCAAGACCAAAGCTTTTAAGCCGGTGTATGAAGCGAAAGAGAGGGTGGGATCCAAAATACGATGCAGCGTTTCATCAAAGGCAAAGGGAACGGAGCAGGCATCATAAAAGCGGGGAAGTTCCTCAGGATGGATTGTAGGTTCCTCAATATATTCTATGTCCAGGTCTTTAACGGCCCGCCCAAACTCAATTGCTGTTTCAAGATCCCATGATCGATTTGCATCTAATCTCAATCTAATATCTGGTCCTACCGATCCTCTGATATCCTGAATTCCGCGGGCTTCCAAAACTGAATTAATCTGACCTACTTTAATCTTTATTGTGCGGTAGCCCTTACTTACCAAAGATTCAGCCTCAAAAACCCACTCTGAAAGCGAGCTTTGAATCAAACCATTAATGGGAATTTTAGTGCTTGAACTACCATACAGCATGGCTCCCATCGAGATGTTTCTCGCATTGGCCAACAAGGAAAGGAGAGCCGTCTCAACACCGAAATGAACCACGGAGGGGGCGGTACGATCAGACCAGCCAGTGTTTCTGCCAGCATTAGGTTGGGCAATCAAGGCTCCAAAATTTATCATCCGATCTACCAGCATGGTCGTTTTATAGATGGCAGTTTCCATGGTTTCGTGGCTGAAACCAATAAGAGGACTGATTTCACCAAGACCGACATGGCCTGAGGTATCAGTCAAAACCAGGATCAGCCCTTCACGCTGGTGCAATTCAATATTTTTAATTTTTAACGGATGCTTGAAAGGGACATTAAACCGATAAAGCAGGGCAGATTTTAGCTCCAACGAGACATCTTGGAATTGGGGAGATAAGCGTATACCTATAAAATTTGGAGCATTTAGTCCCATGAATTATCCAACTCCCCTCAGATGACCCAGCAAATAACAAAGACTAGCGTAAAGATCGCCTGTAATTTAGCTGTCATCTTCAATATTGCCAGCAACTCTTGGGGCTCTTTATGTTTATACGTGATGCCAATGGCATGGAAGGCCATAAAAGCAGTGATGGATACTGTACTGACCAAATAATGCCCCGCTGCAATATACGCCAGTAATAAAGGTAGGAGCGTTGCGATGAGGATGGAAAAGCTGTATTCGAATATACCAAATCCACGACCAAATATGGCAATCAGGGTTTTTTTGCCCACCTTTCTGTCTTCTTGATAATCCCGGAGGTTATTTATTGAAAGCAACGCAACTGAGAAGAATCCGGCGGATGCGCCGGCAATTATTGAATAACTGCTCCAGCTTCCCGTTTGGACGTATGTCGTTGTCGCAGATGCAATGGGACCAAAGAATAGGAAGGCTGGTAATTCTGCTAATCCATGATAGGCCAATGGAAATGGTCCCCCTGTGTAGATGATTCCCAGAACGAGAGATATGAGTCCGATTGTTACAATGGGCCATCCGCCAAGATAGACCAGATAAATCCCAAACATGAACGCCATGCCGAAACTCAAAATAAATCCGTTTCTAACAGTCTTAGGTGCTATTAGGCCAGCCTGCGTCACCCGCTGTGGGCCAACTCTGGAGTGACTATCTGCCCCTTTTTTAAAATCAAAATAATCATTTGCCAGATTGGTTCCGATCTGAATCAACATGCCTCCAAGTAAGGCTGCGATTGCAGCGAGAGGACGAATCCCACCTTCTGTGTGGGCGATAATCGTTCCCAGGAGGACCGGTGATACGGCGACGCCGAGCGTCCAGGGTCGAGCTGCCTGTATCCAGAGTCCTATTCCTGGTCTGCTGTCAGAGGTCAAGGGCGCCAGGGGAATTTTTTGAAATCAGGTTTACGTTTTTCATTAAAGGCGTTTCGGCCTTCCTGGGCTTCCGCTGACATATAGTATAGTAAAGTTGCATTGCCTGCCAATTCCTGGAGGCCTGTCTGACCATCAACATCGGCGTTAAAGGCCGATTTAAGAAGACGAATTGAAAGGGGTGAATGCTCTAGGATTTTTTCAGCCCAGGCGATGGTTTCGTGCTCAAGTTCTGCTAGAGGTACTACCGTATTGATCAACCCCATGTCCAGGGCTTCCTGAGCATTATACTGTTTACAGAGGAACCAGATTTCCCGAGCCTTCTTCTGACCGACAATACGAGCCATATAACTCGAGCCATAGCCACCATCAAATGAACCAACTTTCGGTCCCGTCTGTCCAAATATGGCGTTGTCAGCTGCGATGGTCAAATCACAAACCAGGTGTAGCACATGGCCACCACCAATAGAATATCCAGCCACCATGGCAATGACGGGTTTGGGGAGGGTCCGAATCTGACGTTGCAGATCCAGCACATTTAATCGATGAACTCCCTGGCCATCTTTATAGCCAGCGTCGCCTCGAATAGACTGATCACCACCTGAGCAGAACGCTTTGTCACCTTCCCCAGTTAGAATGACAACACCAATTTCAGGATCTTCTCTGGCGTCTTCAAAGGCTTTGATCATTTCCATAACGGTTAAGGGTCGAAATGCATTACGTTTTTCCGGGCGATTGATGGTCACCTTTGCGATACCATTGTATTTATGATAGCGAATATCTTCAAACTCGCCAACGGATTGCCACTTAACTGATACCACTTTAAACTCCTTCAATTAATTCGCTGAGAAAATGTCGTATAGCGAGAGCGGTTTCCAATGGTTTTTCCAGGTAAAAAGCATGCCCCCCCGCGATTGTTTTCTGACTCCCCAGTGGCAGATGTTCAAGCATCTCCTTGTTGATACTGCAATATTTAGAGTCCTCTGAACCATTGATCAACAAAACCGGAATTGGTATTTTTGCCAGGAAATCCCATAGAGAGGGTAGGGCCCCATTGCCAAGTAGCATCAGTGAACTGCGCAGTTGGGAAGGCTCATTCTGAGATCGGGATGCTACTAGTTTTGTTACAAAATCCTTTTTCCCCTTGATGGACCCAAATATTGCCTGCCCATACCAATTTGAGATAAATTCTGAAAAGCCTTGCTGTTCAAGCGAATCCATCAAGGCCTTGTCAGTCTGTAGTCTGATCTGGCGCTCGGCCCCGGTTTTTAAACCTGGAGCAGTTGAAATTCCTATGAGGGCGGAAAATTTTTCTGGATATACATGTTGGAGGTGAAGTGCTATTCGGCCCCCCATAGAATATCCTATAGCTACAAAAGTTTCAAAACCAGCACTGCATAGCTGCGCCATGAGGGCGTCCAGATACTGGGAATAGGGGAGTTGCCCAAGAATCTTGGAGTTCCCGTGACCAGGTAAATCCACCAGAATATTGCAATATTCTGGAAAAAGATCATCCACCATGGGTAGCCAGTCATTAGCGGACCCCATGAATCCATGAAACCAGAGTAGGGGGAGACCATCTGGAGCTCCTGCAAACTTAATATTCCAAACAAATTTTGGCTGGTCAGGAGTCACGTATGAGTTCAAATAGTCTTTGATGCTGTGCGTGGTTTTCGGAACGATGCGTATTTATCTCAATTAATGTGGAAGAAGCGCTGTTTTGTGCCTGCAGATAGACCTGTTCAAAATCGGACATCGTATCTGCATGGAAATAGCTTAAGGAAAATAATTCTGCTGCCTTCTCAAAACTCAAATCATGGGAAGTTCCAAAGAAGGGTTCAAAAATATCAGTTTCTGAATGAACCGGCAGGAAGTTGAAAATACCGCCACCATTATTATTAATGAGTACCACGATGATAGGTTGGGTAGCTTTTTTGATCAATCCAAGTGAATTCAAATCATGGAGAAAAGCCAAATCGCCAATGAGCAATGTAAGAGACCCGGCAGATCCGCACTGATAACCTGCTGCAGTAGCGAGAAGCCCATCGATGCCGCTCGCCCCGCGGTTGGCAATTATTCCTCCACTGAAATTTCCAGCCCTTCCAAACATCTCCATTTCCCGAATAGGCATACTGTTGGCTAACATGAGTGAGTGGTTTGCAGAGATGGACTTTGACAAAAAATATGAGATTCCAGGTTCCGAGATAGTCGATTCTGAGGCCAATTCCTGGTCGATGAGTTTCCCAATTCCTGCTTCCAGGGATTGCCACTGATTGAGCCAGTCAACGTTGGGTAAGTCTTTAGAGATTTGCATAGAATCAATGATAGCGCCGATATTGCCCTGGAACATGAGGTCGACCTGATGATTGGGATCAACTCGCTCAGCTGTTTCTTTGATGGAGACATAAAATATTTGAGGCTGATTTAAATAACTTAATAGGCGTTTTGAGGTAAAAGCTCCTCCAAAATGTATCACCATATCAGGTAGGATCTCAGACATTTCGTTTTTCAGGAGAAGCAGGTCGAAATGATTTATGATTTGGAGATTTGACTGGTAACGGAGCCTGGATTGCACATCTGGCAGGATCGGCCAATCGAGCAGCTTCGACAATTTCAGGAGGGCTTCATCATGGATTGAATCGACAGATCGGCCAATAATAATGAGACCGCGACGCTTCGTTGTCAGCGCATTCTGGAACAAGGCAAGCTGCTCAGGTTGGGCGGGAATATTGATTTCGTCCTTTAGCGTAAGCCTCTTTTTTGATCTTTGCCAGATATTATCGGCAGCCTGGGTCATATCCTTCTTATCGCTATCCAGCAGAGGTTCCCTGAATTGGCAATTCAGATGTACCGGTCCTGGTCGTGATCCGATTGCAACATCGTAAATCTTATCAACAATTCTCAGGAGAGTATCTGACGCGTCGGTTATTTCCGGAGGCGCAAGATTCAAGCTCAGTCTCGGGTATACACCATAAATATTTTCTTGAAAAATTGCCTGGTTTGCCCCTACATCAATAAGCTCAGGTGGTCTGTCTGCGCTGAGGATGATCATCGGAATATTGTCCATGGATGCTTCTACGACGGCTGGGAAATAGTTGGCAACTGCTGTGCCCGAGGTACATATCAGAACTGCGGGTTTACCAGTAGCTTTAGCATGACCAAGCGCGAAGAAAGCTGCACCACGTTCATCAATGTGCAGCGTTGTATTTGCTTTTGGATTTCGGGCTGCCGCAACGGTGAGTGGAGTAGAGCGTGACCCGGGGGATATTACAAATTGAGTGGCGCCGAGACGGATAAGCTCCTCAATGATCCATTCACTGGTCCTGAGATTCTGGCTCATAGGTTAACTCCCGGGGGATCACAGTAGGGAGTTTCTAGACATGCATAATTCATTGGGTTCAATCTAATGAAAATGGTCTTTGAATGAAGTGGCAAAAATGATGGGTTTCTTTGAAGGTGGAGAATTATTTCCTGGTTGGGTTTTGAATCCCAGCCAGGATTCAAATGTGCCCACATATCTTATTTTGAAATTACTTAAAGATCCAATGCCTTTAGGAATTTACTGATTTTGTCCTCAATCTCCTGCCATTCTTCATCTGGATCCGACCCAATCACGATCCCGGCTCCCGAATACAGGGAGACGCGCTCTCGCTCAATGAGGGCCGAGCGAATGGCCACCACAAATTCTGTATAATCGTAGCCGACAAATCCAATTGGTGCCGCATACCATCCTCGATTGAAGGGTTCCAGCTTATCGATTGCCACAAGCGCGATTTGTGTTGGATAGCCACCCATGGCGGGAGTGGGGTGGAGGTCGTGGAGCAGCTCGGCATCTCCAGTCTCATCATCTAATTCACCTAAAAAATGCTTGCATAGATGTTGAACCTGGGAAAGTCTGGTGATCTGGACATCTTCATCCGTCGTAAGATTTTTACAATGCTTCTCCAGCACACTCCTGATCATATCAACAACAATTGTGTGCTCTCTCAGTTCTTTTTCAGAGTTTAGCAAAGCCAGGGAAAACCGTTCGTCATCCCTTGTGGTCTTGCCCCTTGGTCGAGTCCCTGCAATCGCTTCTGCCTGAATCGTCCTGCCCTGGCGCTTAAATAAACGCTCTGGCGTTGCTCCGAGGAAGGCATGACCTTCATCGGTCTGGAAGTAAAAATTAAACGTTTCTTCAGACATTCTGCGTAGCCGTAACAGATAGGCAACCGGATCCACAGGATCATTAAAGGTAAGTGTGGCCTTTCTGGCAAGAACCACCTTCTCAAACTTCTTGAGTTTCATATCAGCCAACGCACTCTGCAGGGCTTCTTGCCATCCGTCTCTATCAGGAACATCTTGACGATGTAAGATGGTGCGTTCGACCCAATCGCTCAGTGTGAGTTCGAATTGGAGCTCATCCAATTTTTTCTCAAGTTCAGCGAGACTGTTTTCCTGATCAGCTCTATGATGAAAATTACAGACCAAAAAGGTACCCTCACTGGAGCGGTGTAACTCAACCAGGGGGATAATAAATCTGTAAGTACCAAAGGTTTTCCACTCCTCAGCAGGCTCTCTGTTCTGATTGAATTGAAAACCACCATAGTAGCGTAGCTCAGGATAGTTTGGGTTGAGTAGAGTTCGTAGATCAGAGAAAAGTACATTTAGATCGGGCGTTTCAGAGCCAGAGATCTCGTGGGCAATGCCGATGCCAGCCATCTTGAATTCCTGATTCCGGTTAGCCCAATATGTTTTTACTGGATCGGTTTGGCAGGCCAACCATTGCATCGCCGCAACGGTTTCGATCTCGACCTTGCACCTGATAATAGAAGATCTATTGGAGCCTTGCAGTTCTGCAAAAGCGCTACCGAGTTGTTCAAGAAGTCGAGATTTTGCCGTGGAAAGTGTCAGGGAATCCATATAAGTCAGAATTGATTCTCAGAGAGTGGGTATGGTACTGCCTTGAGGGAATTGGCGTGAGTCATATAACATGGCGAGTATTTACTGTAAAGCCCTAAGCGGGGCAAACAATTTCTTGGCAAAGCTTTCCTTCACATGAATCTGTGGAATTGCCAAATTTTAGCAACCCTTGTTTCACCGTATTCACCGATTAAATTCCGCCTCACAAAGGAGGGACTATTTGGTCTCGCAGATGTTGACCAATGTTAGCGTCGCTTCCGTTTATAAGGAAGCCAGCTTTAAATCAGAAACCACTACTCAGACTTTTCTGGGAGAATCTCTGGATATTCTTGAGGAACAAGCGCAATGGATCCGGGTTCGTCTGGAAGACGGTTATGAGGGTTGGGTAGCTAAATTCTTCGTCGTCAACAAGCCAGAGAGCTGGAATAGTCAAAGTTTTTATCATCAGGGTGCAGCAGTGGCTTGGATTTATCAAAGTCCTGATAGACAATCAGGATCCATTCGTGACATTACCATCCTTTCAAAGTTACCAGTCCTGGAACGCCAGGGAGACTGGGTACAGGTGCTCCTCCCGGATGGGCTGAGTGGTTGGGTAGAGAATAATCCGCGAATCCCAGTTGCAACACTTGATGTTGAACAGCTGATCCAGACTGCATTCGCATTCCAGGGCACACAGTATTTTTGGGGTGGGCGTTCTCCAAAAGGATTTGATTGTTCCGGTTTTGTCCAAACCTGCTTCTGGCTCAACGGAATTCAGCTGCCGAGAGATGCGTACCAGCAAGCCATGGTCGGGGAACAGGTCGATGACGATTTTAGAACCTGGGCGGTTGGTGACTTAATATTCTTTACAGAGCGCTCTGGAAAAATCAGTCATGTGGCGATTTCGTTGGGGAATGGTGATTTTATTCATTCATCCGGTTTCGTGAAGCTTAACAGCCTCAATCCTGAAAACAGGGACCTTTATATTGAAAAATATGCCAAAATCTTCACCAAGACCGTGCGCATACTATAACTAGAAATATTCAATTATGACTGAAGCAAAACTGGACGATAAGCCAATATTACTTTCTGGTATTCAACCCTCTGGGCATCTGGCGCTGGGAAATTATGTCGGTGCCATGCGCAACTGGGTAAATATGCAAAAGGATTATCTTGGAATATTTATGGTTGTAGATTTACATGCAATTACCGTCAGGCAGAAACCGGCTGATTTGCGTCAGCGCTGTTTATCCTTTGCAGCCCAATATCTTGCAGCCGGAATTGACCCGGATCAAAATATCATTTTTCTGCAATCCCATGTCCCGCAGCATGCCGAGCTCGCCTGGATTTTAAATTGTTACACTTATATGGGCGAGCTGAATCGGATGACACAGTTTAAAGATAAATCAAAGAGGCATCAGGATAATATTAATGCTGGGTTATACACCTATCCTGCATTGATGGCGGCTGATATTCTGCTTTATCAAACTGACCTGGTCCCGGTTGGGGCTGACCAGAAGCAGCACCTTGAACTGACCCGAGATATTGCAGCCCGATTTAATCATACCTTTTCGCCGACATTTAAAGTACCTGAAGCCTTCATTCCAGAATCAGGTGCTCGAATAATGAGCCTGCAGGATACCGATAAAAAAATGTCCAAATCGGATGATAACGAAAATAACTATATCTCTCTCCTGGATCCTCCAGATGTTTTGAGGCGAAAAATCAAACGGGCTGTCACTGATTCTGCTACTGAAATCTCACCTGACTCAAGAAACAGCCCTGGCATTGGGAATTTATTAACGATCTATTCGGTTTTGAATGAGCAGAGTATTGATGATGTGGTCAACCAATTTTCGGGTCAATCCTATAGTATTTTAAAGAGTCAGTTAGCTGATGCTTTGGTTGCTTTTCTGGAACCATTTCAGAATCGCTATGATGCCATTATGAAAGAGAAGGGCTATTTGACAAACATCCTGGATGAAGGTGCCAAACGAGCCCGATATATGGCCACAAAAACATTGTCGAAAGTGCATCGTAAGATCGGATTGGTTCCCGCCGGTCGCCCATAATGGATAAAAATCATCGCATTGATCTGGAAATGTTTGAGGGTCCTCTGGATCTACTACTCTTTTTAATCAAACGAGATGAACTAAATATTTACGATATTCCCATTGCCCAGATAACCAAGAATTTCCTGGCATACGTTCAGCTGGCAAAGGAACTCAAATTGCAGTCTGCTGGAGACTTTGTGCTTATGGCAGCAACGCTGATGAAAATCAAAGCACGGATGCTTCTTCCCATCGAAGCCGAGGGTGATGAGGAAATCGAAGACCCACGCACAGAGCTGATGAATATGTTGCTTGAATATAAACGCTACAAAGAAGCGACTGCCAATTTTGCTGAACTGGAGCGCCACGAGCGGCCACATTACTATCACATCCCCGTTAATTGGAGTCCTCAACAGGAGGATCAAACTGCAATTTTGGAAGATGTAAAATTATATGATATCATGTTGACATTTCAGTACCTCATTAAGAATTTTGAAGAACCGGCAACGCATTCCGTAGTCGTTGAAGAGGTGACATTGTCAGAACAGGTTGGTTTTCTGGTTGGACTGCTCCAGGCCAAATCAAAATTGAGCTTCTCGATCCTGCTTGAGCAGTTTGACTCTCGTCTCATTGTGGTCGTGACATTTCTGGCTATCCTGGAAATGCTCCGCAATCAACAGGTCAAAGTGAAACAGACCAAACTATTTGATGATTTGCTTATCTCACGAGGTAGCCAATTTGGAAATTAATGAATTAAAGCAGATTGTTGAAGCGCTTCTGATTGCTACACCTGAGCCTCTCACAGATGCCCGTTTTCAAGCGTGTATGGGTGAGGAGGCGGTCCTGCTGCCCCTACCTGAGATAGTGGCCGAACTTCAAGCCGATTATGATAATTCAGATCGAGCCTTCTTTATCAAAGAGGTTGCTGGTGGTTTTCAAATCGTAACCAGGGCTGAATATGAAAATTATGTGAAGAGCCTTTTTTCAAAAGCAGGAAAGCTGAGACTATCCCAGGCTGCCCTGGAGACTCTGGCGATAGTATGCTATCGGCAACCCGTCACCCGTAATGATATTGAATCGATTCGAGGCGTAAGCTCAGATTCATCACTGCGTACTTTGCTGGATCGGAAATTACTAGAAATAAGGGGTAGAGATGAGGGTCCTGGTCGGGCGCTTCTTTACCGGACCAGTGCAGAATTTTTGCAGTATTTTGGACTAAATTCCATAAACGACTTGCCAAAACTCAGAGAAGTTGAAGATATTCTCATTGAAGAGCAGGACGAGCTGGTATAAGCAATCTTTCCAGTGTTTCAAAAGTCGAAGGTCTGAATGTCGAATGTTGGTTTAACAGAGATTATGGCAAAGAAGATTAGACTCATAAAAATCACCGTGCTCTTTGCGGTTAATAAAAATTCAATATCATATTCGAAGTATCTTCTGTAATGATAAGCACTGATCCAGACGAACAAATCAGATTCAATCGTTATCTGGCCATGGCTGGTTTGGGCTCCAGAAGAGTATGTGATGACCTGATCCAAAAAGGTCTGGTTAGCATTAATGGAAGCGTTGAAATAAATCCCGCCACTCGCATAAACCCATCCATAGATGAAGTGCTCTTCCAGGGGAATCGGATATTGTTGGAGACAACACCCCGTTATTATCTCCTGAACAAACCCATGCAGGTGATCACTACCACGACAGATCCATATGGCCGCCGCACTATTATTGATCTGGTGCCATCTGCTGATCGGATTTATCCTGTTGGTCGATTGGATTATGACACAACTGGCGCTATTATCCTTACCAATGATGGGGATATGGCTTACAGTTTAACCCACCCAAAATTCCAAATACCCAAAACCTATGCCGTTCGCGTGCTCGGACAAGTGAGCAGCGAGGATTTGGACCGCTTGCCACTTGGCATAAATATTGAAGCCAACACCCCCGCAATTGCTGAAGTTCTTGATCACCAGTATTCAGACCGACATACGGACGTCAGGCTGGTTCTCCGAGAGGGACGCAAACGCGAAATAAAGAGAATTTTCATGGCTCTTGGCCACAAGGTGGTCAAGCTCCACCGGGAGCAATTTGCCTTTCTACGTGTCGATGATCTTGCCCTGGGGAAATTCCGTGAATTGACGACGGAAGAAATTTCAAAATTGAAGGAATTGGCTCATGGACATTAAAGGTAAGAGCGTCATGATTTTTGGTGGCTGGGGTCTCGTTGGCCAGGCAATTGCCAAGCAACTGCTTGAAGAACATCCCTCAGAATTAATCGTGACATCCCTGCGCAAAAACGAAGCAGCGGAAATTCAGTCTATTCTCGAGAATCACCCTTTGAACAGCGGGACAAAAATTATTCCTGTACATGGTGACCTGTTTGTTCGGGAAGAACTGTCGTTTCTTTCAAAACCGGAAATTTATTCAAAACCGGAACAGGTTGAATTGTTAATCCACGATATATATGATGACCTGGGACCAGATATTATAGACAATTCAAAATTGTTCCAGATAATGGACAAGCACAAACCCCAAATCCTTATCGATTGTATCAACACAGCCACAGCTTTTGCGTATCAAAATGTTTATCAAATCGTGGCAGAACTGCGGGCAGAGATTCATGCCATTCGTAAAGGTAAAACACCGGACGATAAACTTATTGAAACGGTGGAACGCATTATCTCAACCCTTTATATTCCACAACTAATTCGCCATGTTCAGATATTAATTGAAAGCATGCGGCAAGCCGATACCCAGCTATATCTCAAGGTGGGAACCAGCGGAACTGGCGGAATGGGTTTCAATATCCCTTATACGCATTCAGAAGACAAGCCATCTAAGATGCTCATGAGTAAGTCATCCCTGGCAGGTGCACATACCATGCTGCTCTGGTTGCTGGGACGCACACCAAACGCTCCTATTATTAAGGAGATAAAACCAACGGCAGCAATTGCCTGGAAAAAAATTGGCTATGGGAAAGTCATTCGTCGTGGGAGTCATATTCCGTTATTTGACGCTATTCCAGGAACAAATACAGTCCTGGGAGCAGAGTTAAATAAATTTCCTGAGACAACCTGGAACCGGCTCGGGGAAGAATTTTTAGAATCCGTTTATATCGATGCAGGTGAAAATGGTTATTTCTCTGCAGGCGAATTCTCCGTCCTTACCGGCGAGGGTCAAATGGAATTTGTTACACCGGAGGAAATTGCAGATTTAACGCTGCTTGAAATTAAAGGTGGCAACACTGGGAATGACATCATCTCAAGCTTGGACAGCTCTGTTCTGGCTCCATCCTACCGAGCGGGTCTTATCCGCAAGGATGCCCTGGAGAAAATGGAAGAACTTGAGAAGGAAACGGGTAAAGACAGTGTTGCCTTCGAACTCCTGGGGCCACCACGCTTGACAAAACTTTTATATGAAGTATATATCCTCAAGCGTCTTAAGGGCAATATTGGAACTGTCTTGGAAGCTGATCCAGAAGAACTGGCAGCTCAGATGGAGAAGGAGATTCTTGATAATCAGGAGTTACGCTCAACAATACTTTCCGTCGGCACACCCATCCTCCTTGGAGATGGTAAGACATTTTTGCGGGGACCAGATATCTCCGAACCCAACTTTGAGGGTCGAACTGTACTGGCAATAAACGCGGAAAATATTGAAAAATGGAGTAATGGAGGCTGGTTGGACCTCCGCGCCTCAAATGTAATCAAATGGCAGCAACGACTCACTGCCCTGAGTGTTGATATGAAGAAGGAAACCAAGCAGGATTATTCTTCATATTATTTCCGGAATCGTCGTTTCCTGGGTGGCACCAGAAGAATGGATATTGGCATCATCGTGAATTGGGTGCTGGAATACGAGGACAAGGGATATCGAATTAAGTAACTCCACTGATTGTCCGTATAGAAAATTCAATTATTTAGGTCAGTTATTCTGGGTTGTGTTGGCCTGGATGGTCGTCTATATTGGGCCGCTTTGAGAAGAGTAGACACTATAATATTGATTAAAGCAGCTTATTGAAAATGATTATTGCAATTGACGGACCTGCAGCTTCGGGGAAAAGTTCAACCGCACATGGAGTGGCAGAGAAACTAAATTTCAGGCACATCGATACTGGTGCCATGTATCGGGCCATTACTCTAAAAATAATCAAAGAAAAAATAGACATCTCCCAGTCTGACGAACTTCAAGCATTGCTGGACGATCTTGATCTTGAAGTGAGCTTCAGCAACAAATCGCAAGAGTTACATCTTGATGGACAGCTTTTGGGAGAAGAAATTCGCTCTCCTGAAGTTACCGAACGTGTCGCTGATGTCAGTGCACAGCCGGGGGTGAGAAAGTATCTGCTTGGTGTCCAACGTGCCGTTGCAAAATCTCATGATGTTGTGCTTGAGGGGCGGGATATCGGAACCGTTGTATTTCCGGAAGCTGATATCAAGATTTACATGATTGCCGATGTTCGAGTTCGGGCTCAGCGGCGACAAAAAGATTTTGCCAGGCAGGGGATTGAAAAATCCCTCGCTGATCTCGAAGAAGAGATTCGCATCAGAGACGAACATAATGCCAATCGTCAATTAGCGCCAATGAAGGCTGCCAAAGATGCAATTACTGTCGATACCACAAAAATGAGTATCGATGAACAAATAGAATTTATTGTCTCCAGGGTGGAGACAGCTAAGTCAAACGGAGGAAACTTAATGACCAAGAAACAAGACCTGGATGCCACAGCAGTAGAACAAGATGCTGAAGTATCCGATGAAACCCAAGACGCCGTCGAGATGACGTCCGTTGAGGAAACCCCTGAAGTTGCAGCAGAAGAGGCTGTGATTGAAGAAGTAGAAACAAGCAAACCTGAAGTTGAAGAAACTGCTGCGGAAGTTGTTGAACCAGAAGTCGAAGAAACTGCTGCGGAAGTTGTTGAACCAGAAGTCGAAGAACCTGCAAAAGCAGAGCCTGCCGAGGCGCTTTTAGAAGAGGCTCCCGTGCAAGAAGAACCAGCCACCGAGCCAGTAACCGTTGAAGAGACAGTTGTTGAGCCAGAAGCGCTGATTGAAGAAGCTGCTGAACCACGCCCGGATGTGTCCAATGGCAAACGTGCCTTGATGAATGACCTCTTTGCCGAAATTAAAACCCTGAAGAAGGGTGAGTTGGCAGAAGATCAAGTCGTGTCCAGCAAAGAGTCCATCGCTTATCAACAGCTATTAGATCATGCAGTTGTAGATCTCGATCAGCAATCCCTGGTAAAGGCTCGAATCATTTCAATTAGTGATCGTGAAGTCATGGTCGATTTTGGGTTCAAGTCAGAAGGATTAGTCCCGCGTCATGAATTTGATAAGGACATGCCCGCAATTGGAGACACCATTGAACTTTTCCTTGAACGTATTGAGGATAAGCTTGGACAGGCTGTGCTTTCACGGCGTAAGGCTGAATTCATGGGTGTCTGGAATAATGTTAAGCAGAAATATGCTGATGGAGAAGTTGTCGAGGGTATGATCTCTCGCCGAATCAAAGGTGGAATGGTCGTTAACATTCTTGGAGTCGATGCATTCTTGCCCGGTTCACAGCTGGATGTAAGACCTATCAGAGATTTTGATGCTTATGTAGGAAAAACATTTGAATTCAAGATCGTCAAGGTCAATGAATTCCGTAAAAATATAGTTGTCTCTCGTAAAGAGCTGTTAGAAGAGAGCCTCAAAGAACAACGCGGCAAATTGTTGGATGAAATAGAAGTTGGACAGATCCTCGAAGGTCGGATCAAGAACATCACGGATTTCGGTGTCTTTGTTGACCTTGGTGGTATTGACGGTCTGCTTCATATCACTGATCTTTCATGGGGTCGCGTAAATCATCCATCTGAAGTTGTTAGTTTAGATGAGGATATCATGGTCAAGGTAATCGATTATGATACAACCAAACAACGTGTATCCCTGGGTCTCAAGCAATTGAAACCACATCCATGGGAAAGTGTTGTAGCCAAATATCCTGAAGGATCCACAGTCTCTGGAAAAGTCGTTAGCCTCGCTAATTATGGTGCTTTTATAGAATTAACTGCCGGTGTCGAAGGTTTGGTTCACATCTCAGAAATTTCATGGACCCAGCATATTAAACATCCTTCTGATGTATTTAATGTGGGTGATGAAATTGATGCAATTGTACTGTCTGTTGATGCTGAGAATCATAAGATCTCACTGGGTGTCAAGCAGTTACAACCAGATCCTTGGACGACCATCGAACAGAAATATCTGGTCGGTTCAGTTCATGAGGGCACGGTTCGCAATCTGGCACAGTTCGGTGCATTTATAGAGTTGGAAGAGGGTATTGATGGTTTGGTTCACATCTCTGACCTCTCCTGGACCAGTAAGGTGCGTCATCCAAAAGAAATCGTTAACCGTGGCGATAAGATCATGGTGAAGATTTTGGATATTTCGCAGAGTGAACGTAAAATCTCGCTTGGAATCAAGCAGGCTCTGGAAAATCCATGGCCCATTCTGAAGGATCGTTTTGCTATCAATTCGGTACAGAAGGGTACGGTTATCAAACTTCTTGAAAAGGGCGTAATCCTCAGTTTCCCTGATACTGATGTTGAAGGTATCATTTCCCTGGGCAACTATCGGAAAAAGGAACGCAAGGATATCCTGGATCAGTTTGAAGTGGATGCTGAAGTTGAGGTCAAGGTTGTGGAAGTGGATGCGACGGAGAAAAAGGTTGTCGTCAGCCATGAATCAGCCATCAAGGATAAAGAGCGAAATGATATCGATGAGTTTATGCGTGGTCCGGATCAGATTAGCGACAAGCTGGAGATTCCGGAAGCTATCCTGAGTAAAATTCGGGGGGCTGAAAGCGCTGCTGCTAAAAAGGCCGAAGCTGTTGCAGATGAAGCTAAGCCAGTGAAGAAAAAAGCGGCTCCCAAGGCTAAAAAGGCTGATGAAGATGAAGTAGATGCTCCGAAAGCCAAAAAAGCTAAAAAAGCCACAAAAAAAGCTGAAACAGCTGTAGAGGATGAAGAGACTCCAGAAGTCCCTGAGGCAGAAGCAGATGATTCAGTTGAGGGAACAAAGGAATAGCACTTCTTTAAATAGTAGTATAGGGAAGCGAAGAGTTCCCCGACAAAAATATAGAGGCGATGTTCATCATGATTATTTTGGTGCATCGCCTTTTTGATTTCCCATGAGTCGAAGCGTAGAATTGAAGCGAAAGAAAGATGCTGAAGGCTTTGTGCCTGATGCCATATAAATCTATATTGGCGAGATGTTAAAAAAAATATTCACACAAGACATCCAGATAAAAATTGGATCTCTGGTATTAGCCATACTACTGTGGTTCTTTGTCATTACAGACGTAGAATATTATTTTGATATTGATATTCCTTTACGCATTGAGGGATTATCTCAGGACAAGGCCCTTAATAATGAGATACCTGATCTTGTTACTGCCCGTTTTAGAGGTAAAGGGCATACGCTATTGTGGGCGAATTTGACACTGCCACTTTCTGAAACAGGATTGATGCTGGATCTCGGGAAAACAAAGAATACCCAGGTATATGTTCTCAATGATTATTTATTAGCCCACCCGGATAAGTTTATAATACCGAGAGACTATAATTTGGATATCCTCCATATTGTTGAACCTGAGTCGGTTTGGGTCAGTGTTGAACGAATGGCTCACAAAGAATTGAATGTAAAGGTTCAGGCGGATATCACACCTGCGCTGGGATACATGTTGGTTGGGAATGTCATTGTTGAACCAACTGTAATTATGGTACATGGACCTGTTTCGCTATTGAATGAGATGACAAGCATTACGGTTCCACCCCTAAAATTTGAAGCCGTAAATGCAGACATTTCTCTGATCATGCCGCTTGAACTTCAGCCTACCCAACTGTTTACGCTTGAGACTCCTCAAGTTAGCATTACTGCCGATATTCAAAGCATTGGCTCTGTGGAATTTCAAAATATACCCATTCGGTTGGAGAATGTCCCTCGAAACGTTGAAGTATCAATAATTCCGCAATTTATCAGTTTGGAAGCGGAGGGGGGGCTGGATCGTTTATTGGAATTAAAACCTGAAGATTTTGTTGTGACCTTCGACTATAAAGCAAATTGGAACCAGGATGTGCAATTATATGTACCAGAAGCCGTTTTGCCGATGGGCGTCAAACGCATTAGTCGCTTTTCCCCTGAAAAAATAGAAATCGTCCAAAAGTAAATGCATTCACCGATTATTCTGGGAATTGAAACCTCCTGTGATGAAACTGCAGCCGCCGTTTTCAGGGGACATGAACTCATCCATCATATCACAGCTACTCAATTGGTACATACCAGCTATGGCGGAGTGGTACCAGAATATGCATCACGGGAGCACAATAAACTTTTAGGTCCAGTTGTCAGTGGAGTGTTGGAACAGGCTGAACTTTCCCTTGCAGATGTTGAGGTGCTTGCTGTCACACAGGGACCGGGGCTTGCGGGATCACTGCTTGTCGGATTAAGCTACGCAAAAGGTCTTGCTCTGGGTCTGGATGTTCCTCTGTATGGGATAAATCATATTGAAGGTCACATCTTTGCAAATTTTATTGGTCAAAAAAATCTACCGACTCCCTTCCTTTGCCTGCTCGTTTCTGGAGGACATACTCAACTCATCCATGTGGAAAGCCCGCAAAACTATAAACTGATTGGTCAAACACGGGATGATGCTGCAGGTGAGGCTTTTGATAAGGTTGCACGATTGTTAGGTATTGGATATCCAGGCGGTCCGCTTATCGATCGATTGAGTAAAACGGGAGATGCGGATTTTCATCAGTTTTCAAGGACCCTTTTTCCCGGGAGCTATGATTTCTCTTTCTCAGGATTAAAAACCAATGTTCTACAATATATTTCCAAGCAAGATCCAGCATTTATCAAATCTCATTTAGCAGATATTGCAGCTAGTTTTCAGGAAGCTGTGGTAGATGTATTGTCTTCTCAAACCATGCAGGCCGCCAAAGATTTGGGACATGATCGAATCGTGATGGCTGGAGGTGTCGCTGCTAATTCAAGGCTACGTAGTAGATTGCAGGAATTAACCAGGAATGAAGATAAGACATTATTTCAGCCAGACTTGCGATACTGCACAGATAATGCTGCTATGATTGCCTATATGGGTCATTGGAAATACAAGAATCAGCTACCTGATAGACTGGACATTGCTGCCATTCCAAATCTAAAATTAAGTTTTGGCGGTTAATTGAACCTTCCATTTGGCTTTTCACTTGAAGCTGATTTCAGCGGCACAGTACTTTACTTTTTAGGCTTACTTTGCCTGACAGTTCTATTCACTTATTTCTCGAATCATCACAAAGGCGCTGGTCAACTGGCCAAAACATCACTTCTGTTTATACTGTTCGCGAGGGTGGCTTCAGTGATCCTTCTGCTCGTCCTTATTTTTGAGCCCAGTGTTGTCCTTACACACCAATTCGATACTCCCCAAAAAGTTGCCATTGTTGTCGATCAATCCAGAAGTATGAATGCAGCCTGGCAGGGTAATCCTGCTGAGTTAAAGGCAAAGATCAGGAGTATTATTTCCGAGCTTGAGGAAACCCATGATGTGGAGTTATGGTCACTGGGAGGGGAGCCTGTTCAAGAAGGTTCAATCGATTTTCTTGAAAACATGAGTGTCTTCGATTGGACTCCAAAACTTGGCGATCGTGAAGCAATCAAGAATCTGTACAACGCTGTTATTCTAATTTCAGATGGTCAGCTGAATGGGGGTCGATCTCCATTAGATATTCCCTGGACATCCGTGATACCCATATATCCGATCTACCCATTAGTCCCTATTTCGAACACGGAGCTCAAAATCCTTGAAAGCACTTATGCTGTTTCTGAACCAACTTCTAATCAAATTGAGGTGAAGATAAATCTTCAACAAGAGGGTCTCATAGGAAAAACAGCGAATATTCAAATCTGGACAGAACTTGATCAATTGATAGGGCAAAGCAGTCTGCGTCTGAATCAGGTTTTTGTTGAGGCCTCAGTATCAGTCAACCTTCAGACTATTGAGTCACAAACTTTAAAAATCGTTACATTTCTGGAAAATGGTGACTTTCATTCTGAAAATTATTTAAAGATTGATTTTCAGGATCGGATCAAAAGAGTCTTAATTGTTAGTGAACGCGTTAATGAGCTGCATAAATTCCTAAAATTGAGCCTGGCCGATAGTTTGTTCCAAAAAGATGTCGTACTTGGTACCGCTCTTAAACCGAGTGATTCTTTTAAATTATTGAGTGATGAAAAATTTGACTTAATCGTTCTAAACGAAGCGGGCCCAGGCGTACTTACGGACCAGCTTGGATCAATCATTGCGACAAACAGGGATGTGAATTGTCCGATAATTTTATTCAACACCGGGTTGGAACCCATGAATCGGGAGTGGCTGAAGCTCCTCGGGATTCAGGAATCTCATAAGGAATTGGTCTCTGGTGATGCGAGTGCCTACTGGAATCAGGCGGCCACAGATCACGCCTTCTATTTGGGATTGATGGGTCAAGGATTTGCTCCTGAAAAAATATTGGAATATCCCCCCCTCAGGGCAGCTAGCTATTCTCACTCTGCAGATGGAGCTGAACTTATGGGGACCGGTGTAGGAAAGCAATATAGCACAGCAATGATCCTGGGAGATAGTCCTCCCATGGCCATTTTCAATGGTGCTGGCTATTGGGAGTGGTTTTTTCATCCTCAATCCAAAGACTCTTTCAAAATATTCTGGGATTATTTGCTTATTTATCTAAATGATATAGCCAACTTTGAACCCGTAACGATCAGTCTGCCTGTAAAGACAGCTTCTACTGGAAACTATATAGAAGTAGAGGTGAGGGTCAAAGATTTGGATAATAGAATTATACCTGCTGCTGAACTTCGAGTATGGCAGGAGCATGAATCAGGACAAAAAGAACCCTTAAATCTCACTCGAAAGGCGTCAGGAGCATACAGTGCCCAAGTGAACACAAACTTTTCCGGCACGGCCGCCTTGATAGCTGAAGCCTTTCGCTTTGGGGAACTCTGGGGCAGGGATACGAGTATGCTTCAACTGGTGAGTTTTAATGGAGAGGATCAGAGCAAGGGCGTGGATCAGGTATTTTTGGCAAGGCTGGCAAATTTGAGTGGAGGAGGGATCATTCAAATACCGGATAACGATCTGCCAAAAATTCCCATCAACTATGTCTCAGCCAGTACATCCTTTCAACTAAAAGGAGTGCGTTCTCCGATAATATTCGGGATCCTGGTGATACTGTTGATTTTGGAGTGGACAATACGTCGAAGAACGGGGCTGCTATAAGGGATTTAACTTTTTGGCAGCGAGCTCGCCGCCTATATTGCCCTGCTATTTTTGAGATGAATAATTACGGGGAATAAATGAGAAAAATTTGTGTCATCGGAACTGGATATGTTGGACTGGTCAGCGGTGCCGGATTAGCTGATTTTGGAAACAGTGTCATTTGTACCGATATTGATCAATCCAAGATCGACATGCTCAATCGGGGCGAAATGCCCATTTACGAACCTGGTTTAAAAGAGCTGGTAGATCGAAATGTTGCGACGCATCGTTTAAGTTTCAGCGCAGATATTGATACTGCTGTTCAGAATGCGGAAGTCATTTTTATTGCAGTTGGTACTCCCATGGGAAACAATGGAGAGGCAGATCTTAGGGCCGTTGAAGCAGTCGCAACCACCATCGCAAAAAATTTAAATTCATACAAAATTATCTGCACGAAAAGTACGGTGCCTGTTGGTACAGGTGCTCGCCTGGAGAAAATAATTTTTCAGGAACGTTTGAATGAAACAGCGTTCGATGTCGTCTCAAACCCGGAGTTTTTGCGTGAAGGTTCAGCGGTTAAAGATTTTCTTAATCCAGACCGTGTCATTCTTGGCGTAAGCAGTAAACGAGCTCAATCAATCCTCGCTGAAGTTTATCGTCCGCTCTACATAAATGACACACCTATGGTGATTACCAATGTGCCATCGTCTGAGATGATTAAATATGCATCCAATGCATTCCTGGCGGTGAAAATATCGTTTATCAATGAGATTGCCAACCTGGCGGACAAGGTTGGAGCAGATGTTCACACCATTGCGAAAGCAATGGGACAGGATGGCCGAATTAGCCCAAAGTTTTTGCACCCTGGCCCTGGATATGGTGGAAGCTGTTTTCCCAAAGATACAGAAGCATTGGTCCACACGGGAGAACAATACGGGGTTGACTTTCAAGTCGTGAAGGCGGCAATCAGTGCCAACGCGGCTCAGAGAAAAGTTATTCTTGCCAAAGCAATGGAGCTATTACCAGATATGTCTGGAAAAGTAGTTGCCATCCTGGGTCTTGCATTCAAGGCAAATACAGATGATGTTCGGGATGCTCCAGCTCTTGAAATCATAAAGGGTCTTGAAGAACAGGGTGCTGTGATTCGAGCCTATGATCCAATTGCCGCAAAGAATATGAAAAAACACTTTCTCCCGAATCTTGATACGCGTAATACTGTTGATGAGACTGTAGAGGGTGCGGAATTGGTAATTATTTTGACAGAGTGGAATGAACTGAGGGGCTTGAACCTTGCAGATCTGAAAAATCGCATGACCGCTCCCAATATTGTTGATGCAAGAAACATCCTGAGTATTGATCAATTAAAAGAGTTAGGCTTTAATTATCGCAATGTTGGGCGAAGCACAATATAAATTTATTAGCAGAAGCACAAGGACACAGGAATAGAATGCAAGATCTTCTAAAGCGTATAGAGAACAAAGATTTTACGGTTGGTGTTGTGGGATTGGGCTATGTGGGGCTCCCGCTGGCTGTGGAATTTGGCAACGCAGGTATTCGGACGATTGGAATTGATGTTAATCAGTCAAGAGTAGACCAGCTGAACCGGGGTGAGAATTACATTCAGGATGTATCAGATGCTGAGCTAAAAACATTGGTGGATGCTGGTACTTTCACAGCAACAACTGATTTCTCAAGCATCAAGCACATCGATGCAATCTGCATAGCGGTTCCTACACCATTGAGTAAAACCAAAGATCCTGATATTACCTATATCCTTGATGTAAACAAGCAGCTTGAAAAGTATGTCCACAAGGGCTTGGTCGTTATCCTTGAAAGTACGACATATCCGGGAACAACGCGTGAGCTCCTTCAACCAGCTCTGGAAGCTTCAGGCTTGAAAGTGGGAACGGATGTGTTTCTGCTCTTTTCTCCAGAACGTGTTGATCCTGGTAATCCTGTTTTTCACACCACAAATACACCAAAGGTGATTGGTGGGGTTACTGACAATTGTCTCAAATTGGGGACGGCCGTTTATTCTCATATCATGGATAAATTGATCCCGGTATCATCGCCTGAAGCGGCCGAACTTACCAAGCTTCTTGAGAATACGTTCCGGAGTATCAATATTGGTTTGGCCAATGAGATGGCCATCATGTGTGCCAAGCTAGGTGTCAATGTCTGGGAAGTGATTGACGCTGCGGCGACCAAACCTTTTGGTTTCATGAAATTTACTCCCGGTCCAGGTCTGGGAGGTCACTGTATTCCTATTGATCCCCATTATCTCTCATGGAAGATGCGAACGCTTGATTACAAAGCCCGTTTTATTGAACTGGCCAGCGAGATCAATGCTTCCATGCCCGAGTATGTGATCGAGTTGGTGTCTAATGGCTTGAATGGAGCATCCAGGAGTATCAAGGGTTCTAAAATATTGTTGCTGGGTATGGCTTATAAACCGGATATTGATGATGTCCGCGAATCCCCGGCTCTGGATGTCTATGCTTTACTGGAAGCCAAGGGAGCAGAAATGTCTTTCCATGATCCCTATGTCAGCAAAATCAAGTTTGATTCCCGTTTTGAAGAAAGCATCGTTCTTGATCACAGTAAGCTGGATACATATGATTGTGTTGTTATCACAACAAACCACTCCGAATATGATTTCGGAGCCATCGTAGAGCATTCTAAGCTACTTGTGGATACCAGGAATGCCACAGCGGGCATCAAGAGTGATAAAATTATTCGGTTGGGAGCTTCTTGATGAGAATTTTGTTCAGAATCATAACGCTTACGATTTTGGCATCCCTTATGTTTGCGCAAGATTTTGGTAGGATAACAAACCCAGATGAAGAGCAAAAACAGGAAGATAGACCTCAATCAGCGGAAGCTGTAAGGGCAATGTATGCTTTGGAAGGAGTGGTTGACCCCGATACGTATATTCTTGGTCCTGGTGATGAAATTGGGTTGAATATTCTTACACGAAAAACTTTGACGGTCCCCCTGCGGGTGACTCCTACGGGTGATTTATTTATACCTTCCGTAGGTCTTTACCACGTGGCCGGACAGACATTGAGTTCAGCCATTATTGGAGTCCAAAATTTCATCAACAAAAAAGCTTTTCCCCAAGCTGAAACGCATATGGTTCTATTGAATATGAGACAATTTCGTATACAGATAAGTGGCGCTGTCGTGAATCCCGGATTCGTAAACATCACACCTCTAACGAGACTGGATGAAGTCATTGATTTGGTCGAAGGTTTTCATCAGCTAGCAAAAGAGTACGAAATAGAAATTATTAGGGCTGACAATCGAAGGGAAACAATCAATTATCATGAATATTTGCTCGAGGGGGAGTTAAAATCAAACCCTACATTTCTCGAGGGTGATCAAATAAAAGTGCCCTTTGGAAAGATAGCAGTGAATGGCATTGTCGTAAGGGGATCAATCACGGGGTCTGGATACGACCTCATCTCGCCCAATGAGACCTTGGGAAACTTCATCCGGCGGCAGGTAGTATTTGAAAAAAATGCAGATTTGCAAAATATCAACATCACCCGCTTGGCTAATAATTCAGCGCAAGACCTAGTTGTGAAACCGAATGAGTTTGATCAAACCAGTCTCAAAGCAGGCGATATTGTCAATTTTATGTGGGAGCGAGGGATAACGGTTACGGGTTTTGTTCAATCGCCCGGCGGGTTTTCATATTTTCCCGGTTTTTCTATCTCAGACTATATCGCATTGGCTGGAGGAAACACTTCCAATGGTAACCCCAAGGCAGTATCAGTGCGACATAAAGATGGTAGCCTTGAGACTGGGGAAGGAGTAAGTGTCATGAGGGGTGATGTCATTTATGTACCACGGACCAAAAAAGATATTTTTATTGGAGACAGTAGTCTACTCCAAGTTTTGACAGCAACGATGACAATTTACTTGACTTTCTTAGCTATTAATTGACCAGATCCACATGGGAACTTTTCTCTAAGGCTTGAATCAAATATTTAACTAGCAAAGAGGTCATCATAATAGAGGCCTCAAGCGCTATATTTTTATTAAGGAGCTGAATTGGAACGAAATAACCATTTCATATATTTACTATCCATAATTTGGAAATATCGCAAGCAACTTATAACCTTTAATGCGGTGGTAGTAATCGTTACTGTAGTTTACTTACTATTAATTCCAAATTGGTATCGTAGTCAAGTTACTGTGTTGGTGGAGAAGCAATCAGATCGTTTAAATCTGGCTGCAACTATTTCTGAAATGGTCCCATTTGGGCTGGGAGGCTTCGGCCAAAATGATAATGTGTTAAGATACATCAGACTACTCGCTTCGCGAACCATGTCAGATAAGGTCATTGAGGAATTTGATCTGTTGCAGGAATATGAACTTGAACTTCGAGCTGAAGTGTATTCCGCCCTTTCTGAAAATACTAATTTTATAGATAATGAAGATGGATCATTTTCAATTGTAACTTCCTATGAGGAGGATGCCCAAAAAGCCGCTGATATGGCGAATTATTATTTTGATGAACTGGTCAAAATGGTTGAGGATATTGATAAGAAACAAGCCGGATCTTATAGAAATTATGTAGAAGAAAATTACATGAAGCGAAAAGAATTACAGAAGGCGTTGGGTACTGAACTAAAAAGGTACCAGGAAAAAACAGGCATTTTTGAACTGGAGACACAAATACAATCGACACTTAATACGATTGCCTCATTGGAATTTGAGAAGATCAAAGTTGAAATCGAGTTGGAAATTGCCCGGTCCGAGATGCAGGAGGACAATCCCCTGCTTAATAAATATGAACAAGCTGTGACAATTCATCAGGAAAAGATTAATAGAATTAAAGCGAGCAACGATTACACAAATATTCCTTATTCATCGATTCCACAGAAAGGATTGGAGTATTATGGTATGTATAGGGACTTTAAGATAGAGGAGAAACTCACCGAATATCTGGCGTTACAACTTGAGCAGGCAAAGCTTGAGGAAAGTAAAAATACATCCAACTTATACCTCTTAGATAAAGCTGTTCCAGCTGATAAAAAATTCAAACCGGGTAGAAGATCAAAATTAATTTTGGTTACAATGCTCAGTGTACTACTTAGTATAATTGCAGTCAGATTAAAAGAATATTACGTGTTCAAAAAACCGGAATTTGATAGTTATCTTTAATCACATAACACCTATCTTTTGTGGCAATTATTGGCGTTTTAGATTTGTGCAACTAGCCGCATTATTCTTCATTAATTGATCTAATGATTCGCAAGCAAATTTTTATTGTCGTCTTACTCCATCTCCTACAGACAAACCTCTTAGCTGTGGAAGTAGTGAATTATGGTAATGGCTATATCATTGATAATGGTCGTTATGCGGCATATGTGAGTAATGAGACTGGAATGATTGAGTCTCTCAAAATCTCTGGTAACGATTTCGAGATTGTATCGGACTATCCAACGTACTCACTTTTTTTCGTCGAATTTGTCTACGAATATGAGGATGGAATTAGATTTAAATTTGATCATCCTGATGATTGGGATAATAATGATATCGACGTCGAAATCGTTTATAACCAACCTGAGATGTGTGTCATTAAAGTTGTTTATAGGACTGGACTAATAGATAGTGAGTGGCATTTCTATTTTGAGGATAAAGTGCCATATATCAGAGCGACCATCGAGCGGCGTGTTGTTCGGGCAGGTATATATAGTAACTTTCAGCAATGCACGATGTATAATTCGGATATGGACAACTCCTTCATTGTTAACTACTCAGGTGAATTGGAATTGACTATGGGGCAATACAGTGGTAATCATGAGTTTGTGGCTCCATTTATAGGAGGGGTGAACTACAGCGTCCGAACCGCTCAACACTCCCTCTGGACGGTTTTCGATTATGGTTCACCAAATTATTATCCCTTGATTGCCTGGAGTGATAATGAGAGTGGGGTTTTTGCTGGTGCATTAGTCACTTGGACAAGTGCCAATCAGCGTGAGACCATGAGCTATCATGGTGGAGGGAGTACAAATGGACATCCCGGATTTGCGGAAGCCCAATGGAATTGGTTTGGGAAGTCTGACGGGGAGTCACTCTTTCTGAACGAGGGAACAGAATTGAGCATGGAGATGTACTTCTATCAGAATGAAGGTAGTATAGATTCACTATTTGACTTTAGTCAATCCCTTCTTAAAGACATTTACGTTGAGGACGTGTCTATTCCCTATTCAATAGCTAGCTGGGGGGGCCGTAGCAGTAGTCATGCTAATTATTACTGGAGATTTCCTCAGGCAAGCAATAATGCTATCTGCAGCCAAGAACTTTGGCACTATAAAAGTTTTTCTATACCCAGATCCCAAAATGGCACATGGGATATCCATCTTTTCAGCCTGGGGCTGTATGCCATTCAGGGGACAGAGAGGTATGATATGAGCCCCGTGTATGGGACCGCTCCACTATTTAGTGAATTGTCAAATGGTGTCGGTGTTGGGACAAGTTGGGGTGAAGTGCGGTGGGAGGTTGGTGCACTCTCTTCACGTCTCCGATATGGTGTATTTGAACATGAAAAGAGAATTCGAGTTGAAGGATCAATTACTGGTAACGTGAATGGAAATTTTCTTGATCTGCAGCTTTCACCACGAGCTGATGGGGTGAATTTCAGGGAAAATCAGGGCATCTCGGTCTTTGCTGCGGACCCATTGCTAGATACGATTGGGATAACTCTCGCTGAATGGACGGGTTTGGATTCAATTAGTGTCATAGGAGATACAATTAGACATGTATTACAGGATTCCATTTTTTCTTTTAACCTCTATCCCTCTATCTTTGGATTACCCGCGACAGAAGCAGAGTTACATGAGATAAATGAGGTTGAAGAAACTTATTTCAAGAATTATTTCAAACCCATTAATCAGAACACTGACATCCTGACCCTGCCGTCTGTTGATTATTATTTACATATGGATGGCTCCCCTGAAAAAAGAATAGGGGTGTTCACTCAAAACCAGGTAGACTCCATATTTATCTTTCAACTCCCATTCATCGAATCTTGCAGAATCTATGATGACCGGGGTTTCTATTGGGACATAGACGTTGCGTTAATGGAAGATTCCATTTCGTGTATAAGTTTTCCCTTCATAGCCTACAAAAATTATGTCATAGACTTTGAAAATGATAGTTCTGCAGCTGATCCGGAGTTTTCAGACCTACGCATCTATCCCAACCCTGCCCAAGACCACATCAGTCTTTTGCTCCAATCAAGTCAAGACAGGGAAATAAAGATAAGTACTTTCAATATTCTTGGGGCTGCAGTCTGCGAGGTTGATTCGTGGTCTTATTCTGCTACTTCGACCTTAAGCAGGGAGCAAGTTGTAAGTCACCTTGCGGCGGGGATATACTTCATCAGGCTTGAGTGGGATGAAGGGGTCATTGTCAAGAAATTTACCGTCCTTCGTTAGATGAGCGAGAGAATGTATCAACCTCGTTTTCTTTATAATTTTTTCCCTCTCCTTGGATTTATAAGCATTTGGGTGTTAGCGTTATTTATGCATGTTAATAACCCATATCACTATGCTATAATTTCCAGCGAAACTCAAATTATCGTGGCTGTTGGGCTTTCTTCAATTACCCTGGGATATTTTTTTGTTCACACAATGTACCTTGAGTTTGGTGTCTCAATAGAATCAAAACCATATTTTATTGAAGTGAAAGAAAATGATATATCAAATACCATTTTTGTTTTGTCGATATTTGTGACAATTGGTATCCTTTTTACCCTCTCTGTTCTGTATACATTAACCGATGGGTTGACATTATATCTAAAAAATCCATATCAGGTGAGAAACACAATTGTTGGGATGCAGGTTGGTGAAGTGGTGAACTATAATCGCTCCCTTTATAAACTTGGTTCTTATTTGATCACTTGGTTGTATCCATTGGCAGTTCTCTCTGGGTTTCATTTTAGTTTGTCCCGGCACCGACGCTGGATTTCATCAATACCTATTCTTTTGACTTTTGTCATTAGCATCATCTTCATAAAACGATTTACCCTCTTTACTGTGATTGGGCTTTGGTTCCTCTCTGCGCTGTATTCCTCATATTTTAGCAGACCCAACTTGCAGAAGCTGCTCAGGAAACAGCTACTAATGATCTCTGGATTAGTGATATTTGCGTTGTTTGGGTTCTCATATTGGATCGTGAGTTTGCGTTCATTTTATTTGAAAGACATAGCGGAGCTTTTCAAGGAAAATATCTATTCCTACTTTGCAGGTACCCTATCAGCCCTCGAAAAATACCTCTTGATACATGGTGATGAACCGATGTCTATGGGTGTTTCGTCTTTTAGGTCGGTGATGAAATGGTTAGCAAAGTTGGGGCTATTTGAAAGAGATGCCGTTCAGGTGGTGCATAGTGATTTTGTAAATATTGGAACAGGTCATCGCCAATACATAAACACTTACACTTACGTGAAAGTACTCTTTGAAGACTTTGGAATTATCGGTGTGTTCTTTGTGAGCACGGTCTGGGGCGGATTCACACGTTATGCTAATCAAAGGTTAAGTCAGAAATTCACGTTGAAATCACTCATGCTTCTAGCAGTGTTGAATTTCTCATTGATCATGACATTCTATGAATTCTATTTCGAAGGGATCAGTACGATCATTCTGTGGTTTCTGTATATGAGCATCGTTGAATATTATCTGAAGAGGTCTAGTTCAATCAAGGTGGTCTCGTATTAATACACCAAGTCCATTTTTAAAGACCTTCTCAAAAATTGGCTCTGTCTCAATTTTGAAGCCTCTTTCCTCAGCCATCAAGATCAAATACTTCTCAATTTTGTTTGGAGTCTCAGGTGTCGGACTTTTAAGTCAAGGACAGCTCATGGTCTCACTTCTCCACGGTTTTGGGAGTCTGGGAATGGGCATGGCCATCATAAAATATCTTTCTGATAAAACGGTCACAATGGAGGACCAGATAGATATTGTTCGCCATATATCCAGAGTTCTCGTTATCTCAATATTGGTACAAACCCTACTGGTTTTGTTTTTTCAGAAGGAGATAAGTTTTTATCTCTTTGCAAGTGAAGAGTATTTATCCTTGGTTTTTATCCTAGGGATGTCAATACCCATCCTTGTTGCAAGCCGACTTCTTGAAACAATTTTGAATTCAAAGCTTGAGTTTTCTAAGATAGCCCGGAACCAACTCTGGAGCATCATATCCAGTTTTTTCCTATTCATCCTATTAAGTATAAGGTATGGAACTGCAGGCGCTCTGATTGGCATATCCTCATACTATTTATTTCTCACAGTGTTTTATGGGGTAAGTGTAGGCCGTCACTATCCGCAGTTCTTTCATGCTCTGTTCTCGATTAAGAGAGCAAATTCTAAATATGTATATAGAATATTCCAATATGGTATGTCGAATTTAGTCCGGACTGTGATTGTTTACTTCAGTATGGTGACAATAAGGTCCTACGTGGTTCATCAACAGGGCGTTGAAGAGATTGGTTTATTCCAAGCCGCATATTCCATATCCATGTATATTGTGACTGGATTCCAGGCGATCTCTGTCTATATGATACCCATGATCTCAAAAATGTCAAAATCTTCGAAAGAAATATCAGCAGAACTTAACAACGCGCTTAAAAATACGATCCTCATGATTTTTCCCTTATTGGCAATTACGATCATATTTCGTAAACCCATGCTCCAAATATTGTATACTAGCGAATTTTTAGACTCAACTTCAATCCTCATTGTGTTAGCCCTAGCCCAATTGTTTACCATTATGAATATCTTAAACTCTTCGATCTTACTAGGAATGAATAGGTTAAAAGCATTTATGGTGATCGATATTGGTCGATATCTAGGGCAGGTCGTGCTTTTTTATCTATTCTTCTCTTCATGGGGCACCATGGGTCTTGCCTGGGCTATGCTGCTTTCACAAATGATCTTTTATGGGGTATCAGTTATCTGGATGCGATCGTTTCAATTGAAGATATTCAGAGAAAATAAAATCATTCTGGGAATAGTTATGTTTTCCCTCTCCCTGGTTGCCATCATTTCGATAGGTTCCGATACACTTGGAGCTTTGCTATACGCATGTCTAGCATTCTCCTTGGGTATAATTTTGATCAAACCTAAGAACTATAAACAGATGCTCGAAGGGTTTGTTAGATAGCAGTATGTTGCAAGTATATCATCATAGCCTAACGCTGCTTTGTTTACATGAAAAATTTCTAAATAATGCTATAGATAAATATATCTCACCATTGAGCATCAGGCTCCTTGCAAGCAAGACATATGAAAATCCTCATTATATCTAAATCTTTTCCAAGTTCTCAGTTTCCAAGCTCAGGAATTTTTGTAAAAGATTTTGCTGATACTATTTCTTTATCAAATCGAATAGAAATTTTATCACCCAAACCCTATACAAACAAACTACTTGCTTCCTTCAGTCCCAAATGGAGGGATATTGGGGCAATTGAACCTCGTACAGTGGCTGAAAAATATTCGATTCGTAGGCCCATCTATATTAGTTTACCGAGAAAGATTCTCTATAAATATGCAGGCTACCTCTATTGGATCGGAATTCGTAGATCCTTCCAGCCTACTGAATATGACTTAATTCATGTGAATTGGTTATACCCGGATGGCTATATAGTCCCGATATTGAAAGTGAAGTATCCAAAGATTCCAATAGTAATTACTATTCACGGTTCGGACTGGTATGCAGATAATGATAATGAAAAAGTTAACTCGCTTAAAGGTCGTTCTCTATTTGCTGCCGATTTGGTTCTAACCGTTGGTGATAAGCTCAGGACAGACATCTTAAAAGTTTATCCAGACCTAACACACAACGTCGTCTCAGTACCGAATGGGATCAGGGTTGATTCCCTTGATCCCAAATCAGAAATGGAAACGGTTCACTTTAAAAAGGGTATTCAGAAGAAATTATTGATGGTCGGTAACTACGTAAAATTAAAAGGACATATTTTTCTATTTACAGCGCTAAAAAATCTTCACAAGAACGGTTATGATTTTGACCTGATTTTGGTTGGTAATAATCTTGAACCCGAATATTTAAAATATTTAGCAGCACAGATAAAATTCATGGGGCTTGCTGATAAGGTTCAATTTCATGTTTCACTTCCCAGGGAGAGTTTGGTGCATCTTTATAAGAATTGCGATGTATTCATTCTACCCAGTCTCAGAGAGGGCTTTGGGCTTAGCTTAATTGAAGCATTAGCCTTTGGTAAACCGGTGATCTCAACTAGATCTGGTGGTCCCGAACAGATTGTAAACACTATAAATGGACTACTGGTGCCACCAGCAGATTCGGAATCACTATTTGAGGCATTAAAAGCGATTATGGAAGATCAAGTAAAATTTGATGCCCGCAAAATAAAAGCTGAGGCATTGGGAAAATATAGTTATAGCAATATCGTAGCAGAAATTGAAAAGCTTTATAATCAAATTATTGAATCATCATGAACCATAAAAAGAATATTTGCATCATCACTTCAGTTCATATTCCGACAGATATTCGAATCTATCACAAGGAAGCTAGGTCTTTAAGCAAAAATTATAACGTAACCATTTTAGCCACTGGTAAAAAACCGATGGATTCAGATGGTTTAGTGGACTGGGTAATTCTTCCTCGCCCAAAATCGCGAGGGGAACGTTTCACAAAAACCTTGTATAAGATATTGCAGGTTTCTCTGAAGATGGATGCATGTGTATATCATTTACACGACCCAGAGCTTATCCCAATTGGGATAATTCTATCCTTACTCAATCGGAATATTGTTTTCGACATCCATGAAGATTCTTTTTTACAGATCCAGTCTAAGAAGTGGCTACCAACCCGCCTTAGAACTGTAATGGCACATTTATATCTGTTCCTTCTCAATTATGCTGCAAAAAGGTTTTCGAGTATAATTACTGCCACTGATGGAATAGCAGAAACGCTGGATACTAAGACTTGTGTTTTGAAAAACTATCCAATTCTTGGTGAATTGTCATCGGTAGAAGGTAAGTCTTCGCGAAACGTCATAGCATACCTAGGCGGTGTTGCTTATAATAGGGGACTTTCACAGATGGCGGCGATCGGCTCTACCGCCATTTGTGATGTAGTTATTGCGGGTCCCTTTCAACATCAAGCTGAGCGTGAAAAATTTGAAAAAGAAGGAGGTTTCGAATTTGTTAAATACTTGGGGCGGATTGATCGTCCAGCAGTAAAATGTCTACTGAATGATTCGTTTGCAGGATTGGTCCTCTTGAAACCTGAGCCGTATTTCTTAGAATCATTACCCATCAAAATGTTTGAGTATATGGAAGCAGGCGTTCCTGTGATCGCATCAGATTTTCCATTTTGGAAAGCGCTACTGGAACCGTATGAATGCGCTATATTTGTAGATCCTGATAACTTAGAACAAATAATCGAAGCTGTTGAGAAACTCAGGAGTTCTCAAGAATTAGTTAACCATATGGGGCAAAATGGTAAATGGGCAGTGCAGGAAAATTTCAATTGGACAATAGAGGAAAAGAAGCTGCTGGCATTATATCACAAGATCACTAAAAATTGATCTGAGATAAAGCCCTTTCGCCTTAGAATTCCTAACTATGAAGATTTTAATCATATCTCAATATTACCCCCCAGAAATCGGTGCTGCTGCCTCTAGATGGCATGACTATGCAAATATCCTCGTATCGAGGGGGCACTCCGTGACAGTCCTTTGCGAACTTCCCAATTATCCTTCAGGTAATTTCACAGCTGGCTATCCCAAATTCTGGTATCATACTGAATTATCAACAAATGATCGCTTGCAGATAATTCGTGTTCCTGTGTGGGCTAATTCCCGAACCACAACGATACAGCGACTTGGGTTTTTTACAAGTTTTATGTTATCTGCAAGTCTGAGAGCCATCTTTCTCCCAAGACACGATCTCGTCATCGCATCGAGCCCACCTCTATTTGTTGGACTCATTGCTACTTTTCTGCGACCCTTCAAAAGAGCCAAATATGTTTTGGATCTAAGAGATATTTGGCCTGAATCAGCCCGGGTTCTTGGCGAAATTAATTCAAAGTCCATGCTTAGGTTTGGACGCTTTTTAGAAAGAATGGTTTACCGATCAGTAGATGCTTTTTTTCTAGCGGTCCCTGGTTTTAAAGAATATCTGGACAACCAGCACCAAACACATAGAAGCAAGCCCAAAAAAAATCTCATGAATGGGGTTAGTGAAGATTATATAAAGCTTATCCAACAATATTCTGCAACTCCGAAGAGCAAAACATTTCGAATATTATTTAGTGGAAATGTGGGATTGGCCCAGGGCCTTGAAACCGTTCTTGATGCTGCGCATTTACTTAATGAGGCAAATGTCGAATTTAGGATCATTGGTGAAGGAGCAAAACTGGAGGCCCTAGTACAATATTCAAAATCGCTACAACTCGCCAATGTGTCCTTCATTCCTTCAATACCGCGTGAAGAGCTTGTCGGCGAAATTCTGAGCGCACATGTTTGTTTGGTACCTTTGATAAAAAGCGCTTTATTCCTTAACGCGATCCCCTCCAAAACGCTTGAGTATATGGCTGCGGGTAGACCGGTAATAGTTGGGATAAAAGGTGAAATTGAAAAGCTTCTGGATGATGCTCAAGCTGGTGTGAGTATTGAGCCTCAGAACGCTCAAGAGCTGGCAGCAACTATTTTAGCCTATCGGAATGATCCAAAACGACTCTCTCAAGAGGGAATCGCGGGTCAGGAATTTATTCAATCACAGATGACCAAAGAAGTCTTAATGGACGCAGCATTGAACAATCTATTTGATGAGAGTGTCTAACCTTTACCAATCTAATTGAAGACCAATCTCAATCATTCCTTCATCCTCGAACTTTAAAACTATCAAAGTTGAAGCTGAGATATAATAATCAAATTGAAGGTAAGCTTTATCGGAAACAATAACTTCACCACTGATAAAATTACTATCCTCTTCATCAAAATTACCTCGCTGAGCATAACTCTGTAAAACCTCTGCGCCGGGATCATCACCACGCTGGATGTGCGCCACCTCAGCTCGCATGAACAGTTTCTGATTAATCTGCCAGTCCGATCTTACTCTCCAAGCTTGAGTATTGGGACCGTCCTGGAGACCCAAAATCCGCCCAGCTGATGTATAACTATTCACCGGGTTCGAATGTGAATACGTCCAGGGACGGGCTGCCGTATATTCCAGATTGATGGAAGGTAGATTCGCTTTGGGGTAATAGGTGGCTCCCAGCTGGAATACAAATTTATTCCCCCACCAGCCTGAAAACAGTTTCCAGAAATCCAATTCATCAAAAAACCAGGTCCCATAGCTTGTAAGTCCTGGCAATGCCCGCCATTTGAAGTCAATGGCCATAAGTTTGTTATCCAGATCACCAGAGGCCTGCTCCTCGGCGAATAAGAAATTGACCGGATTCAAATAACCCAACTCAAAATCGCGGTAGGCATAGACAACCATTTCACTAAAGGCAAATTCAAAGTTGGGATTGATATCAAATTCAACCCGATGGGCAGACAGGTTCCGGCGGACATTAACAGTATCTGCGACAGGAGCATCATTTGGGCTCAAACGCGCGTGAATAAATTTGAAGCGTAGATGGGACGTTTCGGTTGTCCATTGGACGTAGGGGAGCGGGTTGACATTATCCGAGAGGATTGGTGAGTTTGTCGGGGAGTAGCCCCAGTAAATGGGCTGGCGATGGATCCCCAGAGTGAAATCAGGGTGTGTAAAAGTGAGTGAAGATGTAGGATAACCCCAATTTATCCACTGAATATAGTCCCGATCAAGAACATAGCCTTCTTTGTAGGTCTCAGGGAGTTGATCAAATGCAGCACTCCTTGTCACACGGTGAAAGGTGTATTCTGTAGTAAATGCGATGCTACCCTTTTCTCCTGATATCCCTAAAAAATCCGTATGATACCCCCTCGAACCATCCCTATTCCGCTGAATTCTAAACGTCTCACTCCAATTTATCCAGCCCAGGGTTTGACCTTGTTTGTAGGTCATAAAAAAGGGTTTGATTTCTTGACCAGCTGGGTGCCGAAGTCCTTTTAAGTTTGATTTGCTCCAAGGAAGCGTGACGCCTTCAATGGGAAAATCGCGATTAAATTCCACTTGAAATCTTTTTAATATTCTTAGCTCATTGCCTGAAAGCTCGCTGGCGTGCTTCTCGATTTCTGAAAGCATCTCATTAATCTGGGATAATGTGTATGGTCTCGTGCTCCAATATTCCCCGGTAATATTTCCCTGACTCTCTTGACTGTTGAGAAATTCATATACAGGATTATCCATCACGATGGGGATATTTTGGGCAACATTCAAGCTGAACAGTAGTAGAAGCATGGTGAGTCTTTTCATCGTGAAAAATAAGATAGTTTTATAGGAATGCATGACCTAATCAATCCCATGGTGACCTTTGAAAATCAACCAGTGGGATTATATTCATCCCGGTTTTTGTTGTTGGTAAACCCATGCCCGTCGAGCCTTGAAAGGATATTACTGAAGTAGCATGCCCCGTTGGCTGGAAAGAATATTACTGGTAGCTTCTGACCTGATCGGAATCAACCTGAGTTTTGTGCTAATCTTTGTGCTTAGATTTGAGTCAGGCATGTATGAGAATACCATCCATCTGGTGTGGGCTGATATGCAATTTCCAACCCTTATTCTCTCAACCTTCTGGGTGACTCTTTTCATGCTTAACGGATTATATAAAGTTCAGCGAGCTTTTTCCCGCTCAGATGAATTCATCAATATCGTCAAATACGTCTTTATCGGTATTTTTCTTGTCTATTTGCTGACAGTCGATTTGGACAATCCAGTCACTTTCGGGAAAAGTATCCTGCTCTTTTACGGACTCACGCTCATCATTTTGACCAGTATCGGAAGACTCATCATTCGCTCCCTGCATCTGAACCTCCTCGAAAAGGGAAAAGGGCTGGCAAAAACACTCATTGTTGGGCTGAATCGCAGGGGGCTGATTGTGCAGGATGCCTTTTTTGATAACCCGCGTTCTGGTTACCAGCTAGCTGGCTTCGTTAGTATGGAGGGAGAAGACTATCAAGGCGCAGTACCCTTAAAAATACCTCTTCTCGGTGAACTCAAAGATATCTCAAAATTGATTAATTCAATGAATATCTCAGATGTGATTCTTGCGTTGGAACGCGATCACCATGACCGAACCATAGATATTATTCGACTCCTTCAAGATCATAATGTTGGGATCAAGACAAATCCTGATATGTTTGACGCAATCTCTGGTCTGGCGAGAACCCAGCAGTTACATGGGATTCCTCTAATTGACATCATGCCGGATTTCATGCCTTTATGGGAACGGGCAGCCAAGCGACTGTTTGATGTATTTGTTGCGACTCTCGCATTGACGCTGATTTCTCCTCTTTTACTCATCATCGCCATAGCTATTAAATTAGATTCCAAGGGTCCGGTTTTCTTTTCTCAGGAGCGGGTGGGGAAAAAGGGGAAACCCTTCAATGTAATTAAATTTCGAACCATGATTGAAGATGCTGAAGCTGAGACGGGACCGGTTTGGGCAACAGAATCTGACCCCCGGATCACACGGGTTGGAAAAATATTGCGACATCTTCGTCTGGACGAAATCCCCCAGGCCATCAATATTCTTAAAAATGAAATGAGTCTGGTGGGGCCACGACCAGAACGCAGATATTTTGTCGACAAGATTAGTGAGCTTTATCCACTTTATCCTCGCCGTCACCAGGTCAAACCAGGAATTACAGGGTGGGCTCAGGTTAAACAGGGTTATGATACGACCCTTGAAGCTTCGCGCTTGAAATTGAAATATGATCTGTTTTATTTAGAAAATATTTCACTGAGGTTAGACTTTAAGATTATTATGTATACGATTTATGTGATGTTAACGGGCTCGGGGAGCAGATAGTTTTTTAAGATTTAAGATTTAAGATTTAAGATTTAAGATTTAAGATTTAAGACTGAGAATTGACAGGGATTTAGCGAAAATAAGTTAGGGTTGTGTGAATGTTAGATCTTCAAAAAATACGAGAAAACACTGAGCAGGTGCGCCAAGGCATTCTGAATAAAAATGTAAAAATAGATTTTGATGCTATCCTCCAGCTGGATCAGCAGCGTCGTGATGTGATTTTGGAGGTGGAAGAGCTAAAGCATGCAAGAAACCTTATCTCCCAGGAGGTTGCCCAGCGCAAAAAGAATAAAGCAGGCGCAGACGATCTGATTTCGAAGACGCGTAAGATTGGACAGAGAATAAAAGAGTTGGATGATCAACAAAGACTTGTGGAAAATGACCTGGACCAATTGCTACTGCAAATACCAAATATGCCCCATGCTTCAACACCGGTGGGTTTCGATGCTTCGGAAAATCCTGTTATCAAATCCTGGGGACAGCGATATGAAAATGACTTTAAGTTGAAGACCCATCTGGAGATCGGTGAATCTTTGGGACTCTTCGATTTTCCAAGAGGAACAAAAATTGCCGGTCCAGGCTTCCCTTTATACACAGGTCAAGGAGCTCGACTTGAGCGGGCCCTGATCAATTTTATGCTGGATTTTCATATCGATAATCATGCCTACACGGAAGTTCTTCCTCCAGTTTTAAGTAATGCCCGGGCCATGACGACGACAGGTCAGTTGCCAAAGTTTGAAGATGATATGTACAAAGCGCCTCTGGATGAGCTTTACCTGATACCAACAGCCGAGGTCCCGGTAACCAATATTCATCAGGGTGAGATTATTCCCGAACAAGATCTTCCCATTCGCTACTGTGCCTACTCCTCCTGTTTCCGCAGAGAGGCTGGATCTTATGGGAAGGACACACGTGGTTTTCTAAGACTCCATCAATTTAACAAGGTTGAGTTGGTAAAATTCACACACCCTGACAACTCATATGAGGAACTTGAATCCCTGAGGCGTGATGCTGAAGAGATTCTAGAGGCATTGGGTTTGGAATATCGCGTTATAGAACTCGTTACTGGAGATCTATCTTTTTCAGCAGCAAAATGCTATGATATTGAATTATGGGCTCCAGGAGAAGAACGTTGGCTAGAAGTCTCGAGTTGTTCAAATTTTGAAGATTTTCAGGCTCGGCGAGGATCCATTCGCTTCAAACCACAGGGGGGCGGCAAGATACAGCTTTTGCATACCTTGAATGGATCTGGTGTGGCTACACCGCGATTATTGGTTGCGCTTTTGGAAACCTACCAGCAAGCTGATGGGACAGTTCTCCTACCAGAAATTCTGACTCCCTACATGGGATCTGCAGGCATCCATTTAAAATTGGTTTAGCAATGCTCCAATCTTATCTCATTCTTGGACTAATCTATCTATGGACTGCTTTCTGCATTCCCTTCACCATTGTTGGGAAATTATTGGATCCGGCCGGGTACCTTTCCCATCGCGCTGGCAGAGCCTGGAGTTGGGGAGTGTTGAAAATTTCAAGAGTAAAGCTTGAAATTGAAGGCCTTGAAAATATCGAAACGGATAAACAGTACATTTTTATCAGCAATCATACATCGGCTTTTGATATCCCCTCTGTTTATTGGGGTATCCCGAATAAGCATGGGATGTTAGCAAAAAAACAGCTCAAATATGTGCCGTTCTTCGGTTGGGCCATGTGGGCTGCCGGGCACTATTTTGTGGATCGGCACAATCACAGGAGGGCTCTGGCCATGATGGACCAGGTTGCACTTCTTATGTCTAAAGACAAAAACCATTCCCTGGTGATATTCGCTGAAGGTACTCGGAGCGTGGATGGTCAGTTGCAGCAGTTCAGGAAGGGAGCATTTGTTCTATCTCTTGATACGGGCATCCCTATTGTACCCATCGTGATAAACGGCGCATTCAAGGCAAAGAAAAAAAAAGGTTCACAGATTATAGCGACAACCATAAAGCTTTTAGTCTTGCCACCAATGCAGCCAAACAATTATAGTACTGATACAAGACAGCAATATCTGAAAGATGCCAGGGACCTTTTCGTAAAACACTACACCCCACCACCCAGCTAGAATCCAGAAATTCAAAATAAAACTTCCACGAGGTCTGGGGTTGGCTTAGATTTCATCCAACCAAACAAGGACAAGTGGATGTATAAAATGGAGAGTGCTTCACAGCATTTGGCAATTGCTGAGGCGAACAAATTCCAGTGGCATTATGGGGAAAAGAATCTTGTTGACTGGTGGTTGTGGCAGTCCGAAAATAACGATTTACTCAGGACTACAGAGGGTGAGCGACTGATAGTGCTGGATTCTGGTCGACGAAACGATGGTCCAGGTCCAGATATCTTGAATTGCCATATCATCATCGAGGGCGTCGAATTGTGCGGTGATGTGGAGATGCATCAGCTTGCAAAAGATTGGTTTAGCCACAAGCATCATATGGATCCGCGCTATGCATCCGTCATCCTCCATGTTGTAAATGATGCAGGGCAGGGGCCGGATATCCCCACACTGAAGCTTCAGCAAAATTTTAGTAGAAATGGCTGCTGTCTTGCACTGCATCCGATATCCCCTTCTGAAATTCTCAAATATGCCTCCCAGCGTTTTATGTCCAAAAGTGATCATATCCAGATTCTGGGGAACAATGAGAGGGGCTATAGTCCACTTCTGTTGGGGATGTTCGAAATACTACTCTCTGGATCAAAGAGGCGAACCGGGCTGGAGATGGTTGCCTCTCAACTGGGCTTAGCCTTTTGGCCAGATAATAAGCCCTGGCAAGGCAGCAATCAATCCTTCTCCCAAAGACAATCGATCGATCAATTAATCATGAGAATTCTCCCAAAAATGGGCCTGTTTGATCCAGGTAACTGGGGGTCAGTATCAGGAAACAGCTGGTCCTTTTTCGATTTGCTGCTGATCCCGATTCAGGATCTGGGGATTAGCCAGTCCAAAAGTCGGGAGTGGTTGGTAAACATTGTGGCGCCCTATTTAGGAAAATCGACAGGCTTCAATATATGGAGCGATTTACCGGTATTCAGACATTACGGATGCGAAAAACAGCTGATGCGGAATCTTGGTCTCAACAGAATTGATACTATTTTGGAACAACAGGGAGTCCTGGCCTGGGATCTTCAGCATTGTAGACGGAAGTTATGTGGAGCCTGCCCTTTAACTCAATCCCATCAGCCTTTAACCCAGATCAATTAAATCACAAGATGATATAAAAGTTATAAGGGCTTGATTCTGAGCTTGTTATCAAATAATGCGCATGATATCTTCTCTCCTATTATGAAATTTATAAACAAGTCGTTACTGATCAAGTCCGGACTGATTCTCAGCTTTCTTATGGGCAGCCGGAGTTATTCTACTGAAAATATGCCCTTCCCCAGCATGTTGAGCTTTGGACAAATGATACAACCAACTATTGATCTTGAGGATGATGATTTCCTGCTGGAATACTTCATCCAGGAGGCCAAACGCTATTATGCAGACGCTCGTCTCATGATTGTGGCCAGAGATACCTTGGGGGTTCAATTCGAAGTTGAGCGCTTGGTCGCAACCCTGGCAGCCATCGAAGAGATCGACGGTCCAATGCCAGAGGAGATCAGGGAAACTGTAACTGGATTAAGCGAATTGGCGTCTTCTGATTTTGAGGGCTTTATCAGTGAAGACCTCCAGGATCTTTTGGGACAGCCTTCGCTAAAGGATCAACTCTCGCGTATGAGTGATCTTCTTGATTCTCTCGATACAGATGTGACCTTTATTGTAGTGGATGATCGAGATGGCCATCTGCCCCTGATTCTCAACAATCGAGTCAAGACGATGATTGGTTTTTTTCAGGAGCGAAAACATTCAGAATTTCAAATTTGGCTGGATCGATATTCGAACTATGCTAGCACGATTAGGCCAATCCTCGCTTCATATGGTCTTCCTGAAGAATTGATTTATCTGGCCATGATCGAATCAGGCTTGAATACGAGTGCCTACTCCTATGCCCATGCTGTTGGACCCTGGCAATTTATTGCAGGGACTGGCCGAAGATATGGATTGAAACGAGATTGGTGGGTTGATGAACGGAGAGACGTGGTAAAATCTACGCATGCCGCCGCTCAATACTTGAAGGATCTTCATGACGAATTTGATGACTGGTACCTGGCCATGGCATCCTACAACACCGGTGAAACACGTGTTCGAAGAACCATAAGAAGAGAGGGGCATCGGGACTATTGGCGCATGATCACATTGCCCAGGCAGACGAGAAACTATGTTGCCACTGTCATTGCCGCTGCAATTATTGTTAATAACCCCGAAAATTATGGATTTCATATAAATGAACTCACTGATTGGGAATATGAGGTAATTGATATAGATAGAAGTCTTGATCTGGATAAAATTGCCAATGCGCTTCGCGTCAATTATCAGGATTTGAAAAAATATAACCCGGAGTTACGGCAGGGTGTAACCCCACCCTCAAAAGAACCATATCCACTAAGGGTTCCACTAGCCAAAGGTGAGTTTAACAGCAATGCCGTTGCATCTATCCCCACATCTGACAAAATTGATTTTCAAGTTCACTATGTCCGCAGAGGTGAGACCCTGTCGGTTATTGCAAGTCGCTATGGTGTTTCGCTAACAAAGCTTGTGCAAGCCAATCGGATTACAAACCAGAACAGCCTATCAGTCGGCCAAAAATTAGTGATTCCGGCACCGAAAAATTACTCTGTGGCCACCAAATCCAATACGAGCACTGCCAAAGCTTCATCGCCTGGTTCTGAATACACAAAAAAGATTTATTCTGTTAAAAAGGGGGATACTCTTGGTGGAATTGCTGAGCAGTATCACACCAGTGCAACTCGCATTAGACACTGGAATGGATTGAGCTATGGTCAACATATTTATCCAGGTCAAAAACTGATCATCTATACAAAGAATTAACATGGAAAATAAGTACAAAACAAAGAATCGAATTTATGGTACTGTCCTGATCTGTTTTCTGGCTATACTTGTGTTTATGGTTTCCAGGAAAAATGATGACTCTAGCTGGTTTGACAATCAGAAAAGGATAGCTGTTTTACCACTGGAGGGGGAGATCAATTCCTCACGTCACTGGATATCCACTTTAAATAAATTTGCTGAGAACAATCAGGTAGGTGGAATATTAATTCCAATAAATTCGCCTGGAGGGCAAGTTGCACCTTCCCAGGAAATATATCATGCCATTCGCCGAATCAGAGAGACGGGAGCTAAACCCATATTTGTTTCCATGGCCAGTGTAGCGGCCTCAGGTGGCTATTATGCTGCCCTGGGAGCTGACAGCATCTTTGCGAATGCTGGTACACTAACTGGTAGCATTGGTGTGATTATGCAATTTCCGATCTATTCTGATTTGATGGAAAAGATTGGCGTGGGGATGAGAACGGTCAAATCCCAGGAGTTCAAGGATGCAGGGTCACCTTTTAGAGAGATGAGTTTGGCTGAAAAGGCCTATTTCCAGGATCTTATTGATGATGTCTATGCTCAGTTTACAGAGGTCGTATCTCAAGAACGAGGTCTGGATGAAATCAATATGATATCTCTGGCGAATGGGCGGGTGTTCACAGGACGGCAGGCGCAAAAATCGGGGCTCGTTGATGTAGTCGGTACCTTCGAGGATGCACGACAGGCGCTCTGTATCGTCGCCGGACTTCCACTCAATAGTCGACTACTCTATCCCACGGAACCCCGGCGTTCCTGGTGGACAATTATTAAGGATGATGTAAGTTCCGCTCTCCCGGGTTGGGAATCATCGTCAAGTTTACAATTACAGTATCGCATCCCCTATTAATGAAGGAGGCAAACATGACTAAGGCGGATATGGTGGATATCATTTCAGGTGGAACCGGATTAACTAAGGTTGAAACCGAGGCGGTTATTGATGCCTTCCTTACGACTCTGGCTGAGTCTATGGTGGATGGTCGTCGAGTTGAATTCAGAAAGTTCGGTAGCTTTGGTGTAAAAAAAAGAGCACCAAAACAAGCCAGAAATCCAGGGACAGGCGAAGCAGTAAATCTGCCAGCCCGCTATGTGCCTGTTTTTAAGCCATCTCGATTACTCCGGGATAGAGTAAACATATCTCGCATGGCTGACGAATAACCTGAATACTTGAAGCGATAAAACGCTTTGTGGACTATGGTGGGCCTCTTATATTCGCGCCGCATTGAAAGAGGAGAAGCTACATGCCTTGTGGAAAAAAACGAAAACGGCGTAAAATCGCAACACACAAACGCAAGAAGCGTTTACGCTCCAATCGTCAAAAGAAAAAGATCCGTTAGATCTTTCTTAAAATTTTATAAAGAGGGTGCTGGAAGCTATTCCGTCACCCTCTTTTCGTTCTAAAATCTAATGGTTCCATCATCTGAGCACACCAATACACTTTCTGTTTCACAGCTAACTGGACACATCCAACATACCCTGGAAGACGGATTCTCATCTGTGTGGGTCAAAGGTGAGATATCAAATCTTACGCGTCATAGTTCAGGGCATTGGTATTTTAGTCTAAAGGATAACGGCGCTCAACTGGGCGCAGTTATGTTCAAGCGACAGAACGAGTCGGTTCGATTCATTCCAGCTCACGGGATGGAAATTACCGTGCATGGTAGAATATCTGTATATGCACCTCAGGGTCGCTACCAGTTGATCATAGATCAAATGCTCCCCGCTGGCCAGGGAGATCTGCACCTGGCCTTTGAGAATCTGAAACAAAAACTTCAGTCAGAAGGTCTTTTTGATCCTGCGCTGAAAAAAGATCTGCAGAAATACCCGGAGCGTATTGGCATTGTGACATCCCCGACTGGTGCAGCTATCAGGGATATAATAAATGTCTTCGCTCGTCGATACCCATTGGCTGAACTCCTGCTCTTGCCGGTCAGGGTCCAGGGTGAAGGTTCTGCCAAAGAAATCGCCGATGCCATAGATGTATTCAATGAACGCAGGGATTGTCAGGTATTGCTCATTGGACGGGGAGGGGGTTCCCTGGAGGACCTCTGGGCATTCAATGAAGAAATTGTCGCATACGCAATCGCTCGATCAAAAATCCCTGTTGTAAGTGCAGTTGGACATGAGACCGATACCACCATTAGTGATTTTGTAGCCGATCGGCGGGCAGCTACACCCTCGGCTGGAGCAGAACTCATTGTGCCAGATCATGAGGAGTTATTTGCACGACTAACAAAAATGGGTCAATCCTTGAGTCGAAATCTACTTCATCGCATCGACAGGCACGAACAACGTCTTTCCGCCATCAGCAACTCATATGCATTGAAACGACCAGGTCTCCTCATCGAGAAGTACATCCAAAAACTGGATCAGTGTCAGGACAGAGCAATCCGGGTCTCCCGGGAGAAGCTCGGTATAAGTGAATCCAGGCTAGAAAGTCTGCGGTTACAACTCAACGCTTTGAATCCACTGTCAATTCTAGAAAGAGGATATGCAGTTCTGAGTGATTCAAGCGGAAAGGTTCTCCGCTCGGTTGATCAGACCAAACCTGGGAATCAGGTCCTTGTAAGGATAAGCGATGGAGAACTGGCAGCCAGCATAAATAAGGTTAATAAACACAAAAAATAAGGTGACCTGACGAGAGGAAGCGTCTAAATTAATTTATGACTGAAAAAGAAAAATCATTTGAAGTTCTGATGGGCGAGTTGGAAGCACTGGTGGCAAAACTGGAAGGTGATGAGCTTAAGTTGGATGATGCCATCAACCACAATGAAGAAGCGTTGAAACTCATCAGCCTCTGTCGGCTGCGTCTGGAATCAGCCAGTCAAAAGATAGAAAAACTGGTTCGCAGCGTGGATGGCGATTGGCAAGAGAAAACCTTAGACTAAAGCAAGCTACCCAGGGGAAAACATGAAATTTGCGATTTGGGGTTTTCAGAGTGATACAGAGATAAAAAAACACGTTCATGAAATTCTGGATAAACTCATGGCTGAAAAACATGATTTATTCCTGCTTAACAGTTTCGCTGAATTGCTTGAAATTGATTATCCTGAGGTTCACTTAATATCAGCAGAGCATATCCCCAGCGATACTGATTTCATCATTTCAATCGGTGGAGATGGTACGCTTCTTTCGGCTGCTCAGGCCGTGATGAGAACTCCGATCCCTATTCTTGGGATAAACCTCGGAAGTCTGGGCTTTCTTACCAGTCTTGAACGAGATTGGCGACCCGGCTTAGATGAGATTCTCAAGGGTTATTATCGTATTGAAGAACGAATGGTTCTCAACTGCCGGCTAGAATTTCAAGATGGAACGGAGGAAACACTCTGGGCTCTTAACGATGTCGTCGTTGAACGCGCTGACATCTTTAATCTTTTGGCTCTGGATGTCCGTGTGGGCGAAGAGTTTTTGAACTCGTATTTGGCTGACGGACTCATCCTTTCAACCCCTACTGGGTCAACGGCTTACGCTCTGTCTGCCGGGGGTCCGATTATCGATCCCAACCTGGATGCGATTCTCATTACACCTATTTCTCCCCATACGCTTTCCGTACGACCAATAGTGCTAACGGGGGAGAAGAATATATATATCAAATTGTCCAATCCGGGAGGCCAGGCTCACCTGCATATCGATGGAAAAAATACACGGAAGATTGACGGGAATTTAAGAATTAGGGTCCGACCAAGTTCATATCGGATTCAGTTGGTGGTGACTCCAGACAACACATTCTACGAAAAACTTAGAAAAAAGCTAAATTGGGGGCAACGCTCAAGCTAAAAAAGGGGGATCAGGAAATCTGACGGTGAACCCTGTAGATACAATCGTTCATTATTACGGGGATTCCAGCTTTAGTGACCAATGCACCCGCCTCTTCATTAAATACGTTATCCTGCATCCACACCAGCTTTAGCGAAGCCTTTTTTAAGGCACTGACCACAATGGGTATTACTTCATCAGAACGTCGAAAAATATTTACAATATCAATATCCACCTCAATACTTTCCACATCGGGGTAACACTTCAGTCCAAATAGCTCAGTATGACCCGGATTTACAGGGATCACCTGATAGCCATTTTCCATCAGATATTTGCTAATCCAGTGACTCGGTCGCAGTGGATTGGGTGACGCTCCAACAACAGCTATTGTTTTGCTGTTTAGTAAAATTTGATTCGTATCAGTTTCGCTCATTTGAACCCTGCTCAATTTTTAACGAACAGGTTTTTGAGTATATATCCGGCAATATCTGGATTTTCCTTTAGCCGTCGGCTGGAATAGGCGTACCATTCGCTGCCAAAGGGAACATAAATTCTAACCGAATGTCCTGCTTGAACCATGGATTCCAATCGTGCGTGAATGGGAACGCCAAGCAATGCCTGAAATTCATATTTTTCGCTCGGGATCTTCAATTCTGCAATAAGCTTCAGTGAGGCATCGAGCAGCAGGGGATCATGAGTAGCAATCCCAACAAATGAACCCTTGATTAGCATCTCACTAATCAGTCTCATAAAATTCTCTCTCACTTCATTGGGATCCTGAAAGGCTATTCCGGGAGACTCTTTGTAAATACCTTTACAAATCCTCAAGTTACCGTGATTCTCAGCAATGGCTCTCACATCATCAAGACTTCGACGCATATATGCCTGAATGACGGTTCCCAAGGCCGGATGATCGGACTGCAATCGCTTATAGATGTCCAGCGTTTTTGTTGTAAATGGCGAATTCTCCATATCAATGCGAATAAAAACGCCAGCCTTGTGAGCCTTGGCCACAATTGCTGAGATATTTTTGAATCCAAGCTCCTCAGAAAGTTTAAGACCGAGAGCCGTGGGTTTGAGGGAAATATTTTTTGCAATACCACTGGCTTCCACTTCTGATATAAGATCAAGGTAGGAATCCCTGGCAGTGTTGGCTTGCTCCTCAGAAGTCACAGCCTCTCCCAGTATGTCAACGGTTGTTAGAAAACCCTTGGCCTGAAGAGCGAGACAAGTATTTATGGCAGAAGCAGTATCATCACCAGCGATATATCGTTTTGAAATCATTTTCACTACAAACTTGGGTGCAAGGGGCATGAGAGCGACGATCAGTTTATTGAACACGTAACCTCCAGAACATTAAGAAAGGAATCGATCGGCCATCAGCGTAAGGGTCGCTGATAATACTCGAAGACTTTGCCAGTATCGTGCCAATTTGGGAATTTTTGAATCACTCGCGTATGCAGTGAAAAGCCTTGGGAGATACCTTCGCGGACGTGCCCAGATACATACAGGTAGCCTCGTTTTTTTAACCAGTTGATATAAACCCGCTTCAACATTTTTGCATAGCCATTTTTCTGGTGCTTTTCATCAAAAATGAAAGCATAGGTATAGACAGTTTCATGCTCACCCAGGGTCGGGTCGATGCTGGCCCAATTTTCATCCTGGAAATTCTCCAGTGGAACGCCAACCAAAAAACCAATGATCTCATTCCTGAGCAGTCCTACGAATGGTAAGGTATGGGGGTAGTTAAAATATTTCCATACGGTCGTTTTCGTGAAGGCAGTACCAAGGCCAAACGGCTTAATTAGACCTTGGGAAATTTTGATAATTTGCTCAGCATCACTTGCAGAAAGCGCTTCGACCAGTTTTATTTGAAAATTTATTGTGCCGGCAATAAGGCGGACTTCTGATCGGCTGGGTATTTTAGTAGGAGGCTTAAAAAATTCTAATTGAGACATAGGGTCCAAGTTTAAAATTCTGGTGTGCTGTTAGCCACCTGTTTTTAGAATTGAAAAAAATAGCTCCTTAAAATATGTCTTCGTATCAAAACTGACTCTGACTGCGATATAGTTTTTAGTTGAATTGCCTCAGTGCTTTCCTAATTTGAAAAATTAGAGTGTGAAGGCTTGAGAATTCAAAAGGTAAATTCAAATAAATGTTAGAAATGTTCATGTTGGGGAGTGGCAGCGGCGGTAATTCCTGCGTTGTTCGTAACGAGGATACCATGATCCTGATTGATGCAGGATTTAGTGGAGCTGAAATTCGGAGACGTATGCTCATGGTTGGGTTGGATCCAGATGATCTTGAAGCCTGCCTGATTACCCACGAACATGGTGATCATATTAAAGGCGCCAGCATTTTGTCCCGGCGCCACAAAGTTCCCCTACTCATGCATTCAGCAACGAAACGGGCGGGGCATCGACACTTTAGCGGTGCAGAGAGAATGCGCCATTTTGAGATGAAAGAAGTAATGAAATTGGGGTCATTGACTGTGACCAGTGTTCCGACTCTCCATGATTCGGCTACTTCAACAGGTTTTCTCGTTCAAAGCGGGGACCTTAGTCTGGGATACCTCACGGATCTGGGGTCCGTAACGGAGGACAATTTTTTAAGCATGCGTAGTGCGGACTTTTTGGTGATGGAAGCTAATCATGACCGTGACATGCTCTGGAATGGTCCGTATCCAGCTCATTTGAAGGCGAGAGTCGATAGTCGGGTTGGTCATCTTTCAAATAGTGACAGTGCTGAGTTTATTGCATTGCTGGCAAAACTGGGGAATCTTAAGGGCGTCATGCTTGCCCATCTTAGTGCAAAGAATAACGATCCTGAATTAGCGCTCTCAATAGTCCGAGAGCGACAGGAAAAGGATCTCGAAATAATCCTGGCGCTCCAGGATCAACCTTCAAAACAAATAATAGTGGAGAAAAAATGAAAAATCTAGTGAACAAAAAAATCCTATTCGCATTTCTGATCGTTGCAGTCATGTTGGCTTGCAGCAAAGAAGCAAAAACCCCTGCAGACGAATACATCAAGATGGAAACCTCCATGGGCACGATTATTATTGACCTGTTTGAGGCTGAAGCTCCTCTGCATGCTGCAAACTACAAAATGTTAGCAGAAAATGGTTCGCTTGAAGGCATCTATTTTCATCGGGTAATACCAGGTTTTGTCGTCCAGGGTGGTGATCCCTTGACTCGGGACAATACTTCTCGGGGAGATGATGGAACAGGTGGCATTGGCGAGAGAATTCCTGCTGAAATCGGTCAGCCCCATCTAAGAGGTGCTTTAGGAGCCGCACGTGACGGCAATCCCGAGAAAAAATCAAATGGTAGCCAATTCTATTTCTGTCTGGCCCGCCTTACACAGCTGGATGGAAATTATACGGTTTTTGGCAAGGTTGTCCAGGGTATGGATGTTGTGGATGAAATCGCTACGCTTGAGCGAGATCCCGGGGACAATCCTCTTCAATCCGTTACTATCGTTAAAACCAGCATGGTTTCTTCTGAGGATTATCAGGACTAGTTGATGCCTCGCCCGATTTTCGGTCTGGCTCTAGGGGGAGGGGGAGCACGAGGCTTCGCACATATCGGTGTTCTCCAGCGCCTTGAGGAGCTTGGAATTCGACCTGATATCATTACAGGTTCAAGCATGGGGGCACTGGTCGCAGCAACCTATATTAAAACGGGGAGTGCTGCAGCGACCTGGGATGAACTGGATATGTTGGTTCGTAGTGAAGCATTTAAAAAATTGGGGATGCATCTGATTAATGTTAAGGGGCGTGGTGGTGAATCCTTCTGGCACCAGGTTTCTGCAGCTATTCAGGATCGAATTGTGATCAATCTGGCTCATTCCAAACTGGGGCTGGTGCGGGAAGAACGAATCGAAGATGCCTTGAAGCTCATTATAACTGAAGATACCTGGCTTGATTCGGGCACTGCGTTGGGAATTGTTGCTACCGATTTGGATAGCGGAGCGGATGTTTATTTTACTGAAGGAGCCCTCCTGCCAGCTGTTATGGCTTCCATTGCTATCCCCGGCTTTTTACCACCAGTCAATTATGGGGGTAAAACATTGGTAGATGGGGGTGTATCCCAACAGGTGCCAATTCGAATGGCTCGCGAGATGGGGGCTGATTTCGTTTTAGCGGTAGATGTGGGGCAGAGCATCAATCCAATTGCTGAGTTGGACAATGCCATGGCCATCATGAGTCAGAGCGAAAATATTCGTTCTTGTCATTATCGAGACATGTTGAACAGAGAGGCTGATGTACTTTTACTGCCAGAAATGCCAAATGTGCATTGGTCTGAGTATGCTCGAAGAAACACTTTTATTGAAATTGGGATTGCAGCTTTTGATGAACGCCGTGTAACTTTTGAAGCATCCTTGTATCAAAAGAGTCATCCCTTGCTGAGTTGGATTAAAAATCTTTTTTGAAACAACCCAATTAATTGAATGGTAAAGGATTAAAACCATCATGCGTCACTCTATGAAAATATTCCTGACCCTTATTTTTGCATTGTCAGCCCTGGGTCTCTCAGGTCAGCAAGCGCCGAATGATATTCTGGAAGTTGAATTCTTCAGTAGTCAAAACAGTGCGGTCGCCGGTGAAACTTTTGAAATCGCTCTGGTCGTAGACATTCAGCGCCCCTGGCATGTTTATGCCCCAATGGGGAATGATGATTTCACTATTCCGATAGCTCCTTCTATTTCCGAAGAAGGTCAGTCATTCCGTGTCGGTGAATGGATCTATCCCAGCCCACAGCGAATTTCGGTAGCTGGCGTAGAAGAACCAGCTTCAGTTTATGGAGATCGGATTGTTCTGAGAAGTACGCTTTCTGTTCTGGCCGGTTCTCAGGGCACATTGACAGCTAAGGGAGAAGTGTATTTTCAGGCCTGTGATGATGCTCAATGTCTCATACCGGCAAGCGTTGAATTTAATTTCACGCTTCCAGTAGTGGACAGTCAAAGTGAAAGCAAAGCAATAAATGGGGAATTGTTTGCTGGTAAAATGACCCAGACTCAGGCTGAGACTAGCCTGAGCGAGGATGACGATGATGATATCTCGGGTCTGGTCGATGAATATGGTCTGTTGCTAACCTACTTTTTCATTTTCATGGGCGGTCTGGCTCTCAACCTGACACCTTGTGTATATCCACTGATCCCAATTACTATCAGTTTTTTTGGAGGAAAGGATACAAGCAAGGGTCGCACTTTTTGGATGGCGCTGGCCTATGTTCTGGGGATCGCTGTCACCTACTCAATCCTTGGCGTGGCGGCTGCCCTGGGTGGAGGTCTCTTTGGAGCCCTCCTGACCAATCCCATTGTTCTGATTGGTATTGCAGCCATTCTGGTTGGTTTATCCCTCTCCATGTTCGGTGTTTACGAAATTCGTGTGCCAACAGGACTTATGACTGCCGCAAGTCAATCAAAAGCTGGCATTTTTGGTTCCTTTTTTATGGGCTTGACCCTCGGCATCGTGGCGGCTCCCTGTGTCGGTCCCTTTGTAATTGGTCTCCTCACCTATGTGGCTGCCCAGCAGAATGTGGTCCTGGGCTTTACAATGTTCTTCACCCTTGCCATGGGTCTTGGTTTACCCTATCTCTTTTTGGCAATGTATTCCAGCAAGCTTTCATCTCTGCCGCGTTCAGGAAACTGGATGAACGGCGTCAGGATCATCTTTGGATTGATCCTGATCGCCATGGCCATTTACTTCCTTATGCCACTCCTTGGTGAATATGGGAGTCTGGTAATGGCAGTGTTTCTCATAGGCTCAGGTATCTACCTCATCATGTTTGATAAAAGTGCTGAAGGCAACAAAGGGTTTAATTGGATAAAGCAATCTATCGCCATTTTGCTAATCATGATAGGAACCTGGATGGGTCTCCCTGAACCTGAGAATCTGGGTGAAGGCATAAGCTGGGAACACCCTGCCAGCCTCGTGGAACTCTATAAATTATTAGCTAATGATGAACCTTTGATGATCGATGTTTACGCAGATTGGTGTATCCCCTGTAAGGAAATGGATAAGTTTACTTTTTCAGACCCTGAGGTTGTTAAACTGTCGAAAAAATTTACGACCATCAAAATTGATATGACACACGAGAATGGCGAGTTTGAAAAGCAATTCCTGGAAAACTTCTCAATAATGGGTGTGCCAACATATCTATTTTTTGTCAGTGGGGAAGAAATCGCTGCACTTCGATCAACCGGATTTGAAAATGCCGAAGACTTCCTGGCTCGCATGAAGGCCGCGCTATAGAATTTGCCAGTTTTGAGATGAGAGAAGAGCTGATATTAGGAAAAGGTGATTAGAGCAATTAAATATTGTTGTCCTACTAGACTATTCTACATTAGCTGCTAGACTGAGGTGGAGATGCGTTCAGCACAACACAGTTGGGTTTTTTTCATAACCGCACTTTTGAGTGGGTTGTCTCTGTTTGGTCAGGATTTGGAAGTTTATCAGCCTTACTGGATCTATTTCAATGATAAAGAGATTTCAGATCAGGCTGGCTTCGATGCATCGGAGCACGAGTTTTTACACCTGACTCCACGAGCCCTTATTCGCCGTGAACTTCGGGGGACTACAACAGGACCCAGTTATCTAGATCTTCCCGTTTCTCAAAATTATATAGAGTCAATCTTACGGCCGGATATAAAAGTTCGTATCGTTAGCCGCTGGTTAAATGCAGTTTCTGTATTGGCCCCGGCAAGCTATATCGAAGAATTAGCAGCGCTTCCAGTCGTACAAAAAGCCACTCGCATTCACAAGGTGACAAAAAGAACAATCAAGCGGATTACTCGAGAGGATGAAGTCTATCTCAATGACGCTGATTATGGTGCCAGTTTTAGTCAAAATGAACAAATCAATGCAATCGCTGCACATGAGCTGGGATATTCTGGAACAGACATCTGGTTACTTATGTTGGATACAGGTTTTTTCACAGACCATCTCGCTTTTCAACAGGAGAGAATTGTGGCTGAATACGATTTTATTCAATCCGATTCTGTCACTCAAAACCAGGAAGGTGACGCATATAATCAACACAATCACGGAACAGCCACAGCTTCTGCCGCAGGTGGTTTTATTGATGGTGAACTTCTGGGTGTGGCGTATGGGTGTAAATTTTTATTAGCAAAAACTGAAATTGTCGACGAGGAAATACAAGCTGAAGAAGACCATTTCGTAGCCGCACTTGAGTGGGGAGAAGCCCTGGGAGCAGATGTCGTGTCAAGCTCGTTAGGTTATCTGGATTGGTACAGTTATGCTGATTTGGACGGGGAAACCGCCGTGACTACCCGTGGAGTCGATATTGCAGTTGGTTTGGGAATGGTGTGTGTAACAGCTGCTGGAAATGAAGGCAATATGGATTGGTACCATATCATTGCACCTGCCGACGCAGATTCAGTAATCTCCGTGGGCGCAGTGGATGAAACAAATACCATTGCAGGCTTTAGCTCTCATGGTCCCACTGCCGATGGTCGGATTAAGCCTGAAGTCCTGGCGCGGGGTGTCTCAACTTTTGCAGCAGGGACCCTGTCAACTACTGCTTTTATATCTGCTAGCGGAACCAGCCTATCAACGCCACTGGTTGCAGGGGCAACCGCTTTGATCCTTGAAGCCCATCCCCAATGGACACCCATGATGGTGAGAGAAGCTCTTATGATGACAGCTGACGGCAGTACAGCTCCGGATAATTCCAGGGGTTTTGGACTTATCGATGTTATGGCAGCTATTAATTATGACTTTGGGATTGTTCCGGGTGATGTGAGCGAAGATAATGAATTAAATGTCGCTGATGCTGTCCTCCTCCTGGAGTGGGTGTTAAATGATACGCAGATTACCGAGGTCCAATTTGAGGTTGCTGATATCAATAATGATAATCAGGTAGACATCATGGATATTGTTGTACTCGTTGAATGGATTCTTACGCTGTAAGGGTTTTAACTGGCGATTAAAGCCCCCTGGTGGGGCTTTTTTTATTGAAGTTTTTAAATCGATTCACTTAAATGGTGACAATGGAACAGCCCGAATTATCTGAATTCACAATTGATGGCCCGCCCTGGGAAAAGAAACATGAACTTGGTTTCTTTGTCGCATTTATTGAGACTGTCAAAGCATTTTTGACGCGACCGGCCAATACCTTCAGCGTGATGCGACGCAAGGCTGGAATTGGTGACGCTCTTGTCTACACCGTAGCGATCCAGGTATTCGCATTCTTGTGGCTATTTGCGATTACTGACACTACTCCTGAATCGCTACTCCCTCAGAGTCCCGAATTTCAGGAGCTGTTTCAATTACCAGAAAATTTTGGTCAAAAATTGGTCATGCTCTACCCACTTTCGATCATCATCATTCAATTCTTGGCAGCTTATGCTTTCCACCTGGCCTTGGGCTGGCGCAATCTCCAGGACTACGATTTCTCACTCATTTTTAGAATTGTTGCCTATACAACTGGTACAGCCGCAGTCCTGTCCCTTTTACCAATTATTGGGGGTATCCTTTCGATCCTCATGACCGTTTATCTGGCCTATGTTGGCCTCCGCACCATCTATGCCATGGACGTTGCCTCATTCTCAATTACTGCAGTTATGGCTTTATTTATAACCCTCGGCTTATATATCCTCATGGCAGTAGGGTTGGCCGTGGTTCTTCTTCTTCTTTCGCTTATCGTCTAGCATATCACATCATGGGGATGCTAGACAAACTTCTTTCATAGGTGATGGATGGCGGAATCACTGGGAACTTAACCTTCGCCTGCCCGTTTTACTCTAAAACGAAAAAGGGGATGCTCATGTTGACAATTCTATCGCACCTAGCTAACTTCCCACCACTTATGCAGGTGAAACAGAAAAAAATATTTATCCTGATTGTTGGCATTTCGCTACTCCAATCCTGTTACACAATGGTGAATCCGCCGCAAACACTTCCTCAATCGGTTACAACTATTATTTCTGAACCAGCAATGGCCAGCTCATTCGGCGGGGCTGGTGTGTATGGTTGGGATCCTTATTGGGAACCAACTCTTCCCTTCACCAACTATCATCGAGGGTATGGTGCTTCCTACTACAGCCCATACAACTATTACGACTATCATCACCCCTATTACGCCCCGGTTTATATTTCTGGCGAGGTAAATACAAGTGCCCCCGGCAGGGAGTTCGGTAGAGATGATCCTCAGGGTGGCGCAAGAGATAGGGAGCTGACTGGATCTGGGACGGTGTCAGGTTCAAGTGGAAGAAACGGGAGTACTGGACAAGAGAGTGGTATGTCATCAACTGGACCAGGAATCATTTTACCTGTTACACCACCTTCAGTATCGAATCCACCATACAAGACCGTGGTTTCTGATAAAACGAGCAATGCAGCACCTCCAAGCCAGCAAATTACACCAATAAAAATAAATGATTCTCCCCCTGTTAAAAATCAGCAACAATCAAGAGGCAGACAGGATTCATCTCCGCCCAAAAAACAGATTACCCCCTCCAACAACATTAAAACTCAGCCGCAGAAAAGTGGTCAAAATACGGACAGCTCAGAAGCATCTTCGCCCACTAAAAAACGCACTAGAACGCGGAAATAAGTCGACATGAAAACTAGAATTATTTTTATCACGCTGATGTTGTGGGGAGTGAATCTGTTTGCGCAGAATTATCTGGATGTGTTGAGACCTTTTAGGGGAATGCGTGGCATATCCGGAGCTGAAAGTGGTGTGCTACCCGCTGCAATGAGCGAGAGTAACGCATTACTGGGCAATCCTGCTCTTCTCAGTTACAACGAACGAGCCTCTGTTTCAACAGATTTAAGTTTTAATAAAATCGCTGGGACTAGCGTTTTTAATTCTGCTGTAGACGGTAATTCCAGCGATCAACAGTTTAGTTTTAATAGCATCACCTATATACGTCCTGTTCGCGTCTATCGAGGCGCATGGGTCTGGGGCTTTAATCTGCAACCGGTCCATTCATTTAACAGTCTGGGTCAATTTGAAGCCATTGAGCCAGATGGTGAGTTTTCATATAAGTACCTGCAAAAGGAAAGTGGCAATTTATACGCGTTAACTGCGGGCTCCGCCGTCTTGGTGACCATGAATACAAGTTTGGGCTTTGCCCTCAGCTATCTCACTGGTGAAAACACATTCAGCAAAGTATATGAAGAAACAGACCCTCTGGACATTTACCCTTTTGAACGCTTTGTTGATAGTTTAACCTTTAATCCAAAGTATTCAGGATTTAGTGCCAGACTCGGTCTTCTCAGTGAAATTTCTGAAGCCATCAAGTTTGGGGTTTCAATTGAGCTGCCTTCAAGAATATCAGTGACAGAATCAGCCACCCGGGACTCAATTGAGTGGTTTGGCGATGGATTAAACCAAGTTTATGCTCATGAAAAATGGGTTGATCTGAATTATACAACCTGGGGACCCTGGCGCTTGGGAATTGGTCTCGGTTTTGCCGCCGCTCCCCTTGAAGCCAGCGTCAACTATCGATTCCACAGTTATAAAACGATATCAATGAAAACGGATCTTTACGACACGGAGAGTGGTGAGAATTTAGCTGATATCGTAGCAGGACAGGTAAGCGATAATATCAGAAACGTCCATGAATTTTCGGCTTCATTACTCTGGACTCTGGATCCATTAAGCTTATCGTTTGGTGCATCGCTCATGAATGATCCACTCAATTATCGCTTCGATAATATCATACGTATGGATCTTGGTATCGGGTATTTGCTCAATTCAGGATTAGGATTCACCCTGGCCTATCGCAATGAACAGTGGCAAAGTGATTTGAATCATAAACTGGAGAGCAATGTCGAACGAACTGTTGATCTGGAGAACAGGTTCTCCAAATTTCAATTCGGCATCAAATATGTCCTTTAAGCCACTAGCAAAGAAAAGCAGATGAAAAAAATATTCGCGTTGGGTTTTGTCCTCAGTGTGAGTTTTGGCTTTGGTCAGAGTGCCTGGGATTCTGGTGACCTCAATTTCAACTATGGGTTCCCGATATTAAATCAGAACACGAGCCTTAGCGGAAGCATTTTATTTGGAGAGATCCCGGACCAGGGTGTTGGTGGCTTTGAGTATGCAAATGCAGATGCAAATATTTTGACCCTCCTGGCCTGTGATATGTATATCTCCGGTTCAGATACGCTCGCCGATGTTTTTATAATATATATGAGCGACACCACGTCCTTCGAACCAGGTATTTACCCGGTGAATGCATCTCCTGATGCGCTTAAAATGTTTGTCTGGCTCAGGGAAATTGATCCTGTTATCCTGGCAGGGCTTATCGATTCATCTTTTGCACTCGAAGATCTGAGTGTTCTAAATCCTTTCATCTCAGTGACTGGAAACATGGAAATCACAGAGATTAATCAATCTCAATTGCTGCTTAACTTTTCTGGGACAATGTTTAATACAAGTTTTCAGGGCATGTACATATCCGATGGCTCATTTAACGTACAAAGCTCATTACCGGTTGCAGTCTATCCTGCGGGCACCTTGGACTATGTGGCGGGTGTAGAGCAGGGCTCTATTCAAGGTCCGCTAAATCCTGCTTTTAATTCCGAGGGTGTGGGAGCATTCTCAAGCGAAATAGGGGAGACCATCCTATACAACCTTCTGGCATATCATGAAGTCGAGAATTCTATCTATGACATTTATGGTGTTGCTCTTTTCGGAACTGCTCTGGATTTCCCCCTTGATGGATCTGAATCTGAATTTATTGTTTCTGAGTCTGGAACTGCCTTTCCCGCTGCCGTCCCTTATGCTTTGGGTCAGGTAAGTCTGGAAGATTTAATTACTCTGATCGCCTCTGGAGAGGTACCATCCCCTGAAACTTTCCCGCAATTGCGCTTAGCTGCAAGTGATGGCAGTGTGCTTTTTAGCGATACCTCAGATGATCATGCCATTCTCAGTTTTGAAAATCTGCTAATGACAAACAGTCTGGGGGATACAGTTTCGCTCAGCGAAAATTGGATTCTCTCAATGGGTTGGATTGATGGCGTTAATGATTTCGCTGTCCAACAGACGCCAGATGCTAATATTTTGGGTGCACCTTTTCCTAACCCCTTTAATTCAAGTATTCTTATCCCATTGAGGCTTGAACGACCAGAGTCACTCAAGCTCAGCCTCTTTAACCTTCTGGGTCAACAGGTCCATGTTATTGATTATGGTGAAGTTCAGGCAGGTGGTCAACATCTGAGAGTAAACCTGGGGAATACTCGACTGGATGGCGGTCTTTATAGTTTTTCGATCGAATCACCCACTAGTCAAATTGGAACGGGTACCTTTATTTATTTGAAATAGTAATGCTTCCATTCGAATTATCTTGTACACTTTCAATTCCCATGATAAAAATAGTCACATTAAAGTGGATTTAATCTTCCAGAGGCTTCCCTTTGGCATGATATTTATACAACTAGATGCAATGATTCACGAACTATTCTCACGACTAAACCCATTCGAATTCACAGGAGACATAAATGACACGTAAGATGGTCACCATCGACGGGAATGAAGCTGCCGCTTACATTGCCCATAAAACCAATGAGATTTGCGCCATATACCCCATTACCCCCTCATCAAATATGGGCGAACATGCTGACGCTTTCAGCGCACAGGGTAGACGAAACATCTGGGGTACCATACCAACTGTGGAAGAGATGCAGAGTGAGGGTGGCGCTGCTGGAGCGGTTCATGGTGCCTTGCAGACTGGTGCCTTGACTACGACTTTTACCGCCTCTCAAGGATTGTTGCTCATGATTCCCAACATGTACAAAATTGCTGGTGAATTGACGGCTACAGTCTTTCATGTTTCAGCTCGTTCTCTTGCAGCTCAAGCGCTTTCTATTTTTGGGGATCATTCGGATGTAATGGCTACACGCGCCACTGGATGGGCCATGCTTGCTGCCAATTCTGTTCAGGAAGTGATGGACTCTGCGCTGATTTCTCAGGCTGCTACCCTGCAGGCAAGGATCCCATTTATACATTTCTTCGATGGATTTAGAACCTCCCACGAAGTTATGAAAATTGAACAACTCACAGATGATGACATTAAAGCGATGATCGATGACGAGTGGGTAATTGCCCACCGTGGTCGCGGTATGAACCCCAATGCTCCCGTGTTGAGAGGGACTGCCCAAAATCCCGATGTGTATTTCCAGGGTCGTGAGACTGTTAATCCATACTATGAAGCCACGCCAGAGATTGTTCAGAAAACAATGGATCGTTTTGCGAAGCTGGTCGGTCGTCAGTACCATTTATTTGATTATGTTGGTGCAGCAGATGCCGAACGAGTAATTATCATTATGGGTTCTGGAGCAGAGACGGTTGAAGAGACAGTTAATCACATGAATGCTGCCGGAGAGAAGGTTGGTCTTCTGAAAGTGCGTCTCTTTAGACCTTTTTCAATTAAACACTTTATCTCCGCTCTACCTGCATCAGTGAAGAAAATTGCTGTGCTTGATAGAACCAAAGAACCGGGTGGCGCAGGTGAACCCATGTATCAGGATGTGGTTACCGCTTTTGCTGAAGCTGCAATAGAAGATTATTTCCAATTCGAAAAGACCCCCCTCATTATCGGTGGGCGCTATGGCCTTTCTTCTAAGGAATTCACCCCTGCCATGGTGAAATCGATCTATGATGAACTGAATGCGACCAAACCGAAAAATCACTTCACCATTGGTATTAATGATGACGTTTCTCATACTTCTCTGGACTATGATCCAGAATATAGAACAACGAAGAGTGGCGTGTTCCGCGGTCTCTTTTATGGCCTGGGATCCGATGGAACTGTAGGTGCAAACAAAAACTCGATCAAAATCATTGGCGAAGAAACTGACAATTTTGCTCAGGGACATTTTGTCTATGATTCAAAGAAATCAGGATCCACAACAACCTCTCATCTCCGGTTTGGAAAAGATAAGATCCAATCGACATACCTGATTGATAAAGCAAATTTTATTGCCTGTCATCAATATGAATTGCTTGAACAATTTGATGTTTTGGACAACGCCGAGATTGGTGCAACTTTTCTGTTGAACAGTCATTTGAATAAAGATGAGATATGGGGTGCTCTCTCTCGCAAGTACCAGAAACAGATCATCGATAAAAAGTTAAAATTCTATGTTATTGATGCTGTGACAGTTGCACAGGAAACAGGGATGGGTATGCGAATCAATACCATCATGCAAACCTGTTTCTTTGCCATTTCGGGTATCCTTTCCAAAGAAGACTCAATTGCCAAGATCAAAGGTGCCATCAAGAAAACCTATGGCAACAAAGGTGATGCTATTGTGGAGAAAAACTATCATGCTGTTGACCAGTCGGTTGCCAATCTGCATGAAGTCACTGTCCCGACAACACTCAATGGCAGTGATGCTCTGCGCTTGATTGTCCCGGAAGCTGCACCAGAGTTTGTTCAAAGGGTAACTGCTGAAATCATCGCCGGACGTGGAGATGGGATTCCAGTGAGTGGGATGCCAGCTGATGGAACCTGGCCTACAGGAACCACTCAATGGGAGAAGCGGAATATCGCCTTGGAAGTACCCGTATGGGAAACCGATATCTGTATCCAGTGTAACAAATGCGCCCTGGTTTGTCCCCATGCAGCCATTCGTCCAAAAGTGGCGAGTGCGAATTCCTTTGCAAATGCTCCAGAAACCATGAAGTATGTCCCAGCCAGGGGAAAAGAGTGGAGCGAAGTTGATGCCCAATACATTCTTCAGGTTGCAGTTGAAGATTGTACAGGATGTAATCTCTGTGTTGAAATTTGTCCCGCTCGTGATAAGAGCAATCTGAGTCGCAAAGCCATCAATATGGCTCCTCAACGGCCACTCCGCGAAGCTGAACGTAGTAATTGGGATTTCTTTACTAAGTTAGACGAAATCGATCGTGGATTGGTGAAACATGATACAGTTAAGGGATCTCAATTCCTTCAACCACTTTTCGAATTCTCTGGTGCATGTGTCGGTTGTGGCGAGACGCCTTACGTGAAATTGACTTCACAGCTATTTGGTGATCGCATGGTTATTGCGAATGCGACAGGCTGTTCGTCCATATATGGTGGCAATTTGCCAACCACCCCGTGGGCTAAGAACAATGCTGGCCGCGGACCAGCCTGGAATAACTCATTATTTGAGGATAATGCAGAGTTTGGATTGGGTTATCGTTTGACTATTGATAAGCATCGTGAGCATGCCGGTGAACTTATGGTTCACATTAAAGCTGAAATTGGTGCTAAGCTGGTTGATTCAATCCTGAATGCCCCCCAAACCAATGAACCTGAAATTTTTGAACAGCGAGCACGTGTCAAGCAAATGACAGATATCGTCGAGAAGTTGGATACCCCAATTGCAAGGCAATTGCTCTCTCTGGCAGACAACCTGGTTAAGAAAAGTGTTTGGATTATGGGTGGTGACGGTTGGGCCTACGATATTGGATTTGGTGGTCTTGACCATGTCCTTGCATCAGGCAAAAATGTGAACATCCTCGTACTCGATACGGAAGTTTATTCAAATACAGGCGGTCAGAAATCCAAGGCAACACCTTTGGGAGCTGTAGCCAAATTTGCTGCAGGTGGAAAGCCTTCGGGAAAGAAGGATCTTGGAATGATGGCCATGAGTTATAAAAATGTGTATGTTGCCTCTGTGGCCATGGGTTCAAATGATGCTCAGACTGTACGGGCATTGATGGAAGCAGAAGCTTATGATGGTCCCTCTCTGATAATTGCTTATAGCCAGTGTATTGCCCATGGTATAGATATGGCCAAGGGAATGCATCAACAAAAGCTGGCGGTTGATAGTGCCTATTGGACACTTTATCGATATAACCCAACCCTGGCTCTGGAAGGTAAGAATCCCTTAAAACTGGATTCAAAACCACCGTCAACGCATGTACGGGAATATTCCATGAATGAGACTCGGTTTACTATCCTGAGCAGAATTAATCCTAAGCTTTCAAATGAATATATTGAAGCTTCTGATGTCGCTGCCAAGGAAAAATACGAGTACTACGCAAAGCTGGCTGCAATTTCATACGCTAAAGATTAAGTGAAGATCATAAGGGAAAAAATATTATGCGTCTAAATACAAACTATATGGGTCTTGAATTAAAGAATCCACTGGTTCCATCCGCTTCACCTCTGACTGAAAGGCTGGATAAAATCAAGATACTTGAAGACAATGGTGCCTCTGCGGTAGTATTGTTCTCACTATTCGAAGAACAAATTGAGCAGGAAGACAGCAATCTTGAATTTTTTATGGATCACGGAACAGACTCCTATGCTGAAGCATTGAGTTTCTTTCCCAAAGCCCATGAATTTTCGACCGGTCCTGATGAGTATATTGAGAATGTTGCCAAGATCAAGGCTGGCGTCAGTATTCCAGTTATAGCCAGTTTGAACGGAGCCACTCCCGGTGGCTGGATGGAGTATGCCAAAAAAATTGAATCTGCCGGAGCAGATGGCATTGAACTGAATATTCATTATCTGCCAGTTGATTTTAACGAGACAAGTGCCGATGTCGAAAAACGCTATACTGACATCGTCAGCTGGGTCACAGCCAATGTGAATATTCCTGTAGCTGTAAAAATTGGCTCTCGCTTCAGCTCTTTACCAGCCGTTGCCAAATCGCTTGAAGCAGTTGGAGCAGATGCGCTAGTTATGTTTAACCGTTTTTATCACCCGGATGTTGATCTGGAGAAGCTCGAAACAAAGCGCCAGATTCAATTGAGTCATTCAAGAGATATTCGGCTCCCAATGCGCTGGATCTCCATTTTACGAGGGAATGTCAATATGAGCTTCGCAGCCAGTGGTGGTGTACACAGCGCCAGCGATGTCTTGAAGCTGATTATGGCCGGGGCAGATGTTACCATGTTGACATCAGCACTTATGGCTCACGGCCCAGGATTGATCCAGACTATTCTCACGGATTTGATCAACTGGATGGATGAAAATGAATATCAGAGCATTTCGCAAATGAAGGGTAGTATGAGCATGATTCACTCTCCCAGTCCATCAACATTGGTGAGAGATAATTACATGCGAACGCTTTTGGAATTCCAGGCCAATAACAAGTACTAAACTATTTGAAGTGTTATTGAAACCCGGGAAACCGGGTTTTACTTTTTCTTGAGTGAATCCTATTTTTTTGTTAAGATGTATTGTCGTATGTATATTGAAATCCTGAAAGTGCCTTTGAATGCACAAGAACAGCTAAATCTTAGGAAAAGTGTATGACAGAAACAGAAAAATCTGATACTAGCCCGGGGTTGTGCCCGGTCTACGATATCGAATGTCCATCTGGATCTGAAGCTGTGGCCTCATGCGAAAATAGATATGCTGGGGATTATAACCCCGTGGCAAATTTTCGGGATTCAGATATTGAACATTGTGCTATTTATCGCAGGGAACAAGCTGAACTAAGCAGGGGAGAGCGGACCATCAGATCTTCCGAAAAAGAAAATTCATCTAAGGGTGAGGAGTAATATTGTGCAGGCTACAGGCAAAACACCTGAATTTAATTCCGTCCAGGATGTGTTAAAAAGGGCAATTCTGCTGGAAATGAATGGCCGAGAATTTTTTAGCATGGCTGCTAAAATGGCCACTTCACCAGTTGCCAAGGAACTTTTTGAGCATATGGTAAAAGAGGAGGAACATCACCTCCATATTCTCAAGCTTACTTTCAAAAGACATCTTGACGAGGGGAAGGTTGTTCTGCCTTCTGAAGCTGAGTTACAATTTGGATTCCAAGATACAATTATCGATAAATCATTTCTGGAAGAGCTGCGCAATAGTGACTTCGACTCCTCAGCCATCAGTATCGCCCTGACTCTGGAGGAGCGAGCCTTTAAATTTTACCAAAAAGAAGAACAGCTCGCCACCGATCCAGACATTAAAAAACTTTTTACATGGTTGACGGACTGGGAAATTGACCACCATCAGAAATTGATGGCCCTGGAGGAAGATTTCAGGCAAGAAGTCTGGAATGATTCCAATTTTTGGCCGATGTAGTTCAACCCTTTAGCAGCTATATTTTAATGAGCGCGGATTTTGATCCGCGCTTTGTGTTTTGGAAGTATTCCATTATTGAAAAAAAGATGTCACCAATTCTTTAAGCTATTCACAGTGTCAGATATTGCAGGGACGCTTGCACTGTCCTATTTTTGACCAACCTAACCAGAGGCTTTCATGAGACTATTCAAAATTCTAATTGGAATCATCATAATAACAACGGCCTTTGCCCAGGTTTTTGAGGATACCAATCTTCCCTGCAAACCTCTGTCTCAAATGGCCGGGCATTTTGATCGTCTCGCGAAATCCGCTTTAAGAACGGATGTGGGGGATAGCGATGTCCACTATTATGATATTGAAATTGACATTAACGACGACACTGAAATCATCTATGGCATAGTTGAAGTCTACTTAACGGCTAAAGTTGCTGACCTTGAAACCATTCAATTAGATTTGACCAGCGGTATGACGGTCGATTCTATTTTTTTGAATGGAGCCACCTTTAATCACTTTTCTGATATCCTTAGTATCACGCTTGATGGTAGTTACAGCGTGGGAGAGGAAATTGCCATTGGAATCAGTTATCATGGGCATCCTGTAGAAAATGGCTTTCAGGCCTTTGAATTTAGCTATCAGGGTAACAATAGCTCCAGGCCTCGCATGATTTCAACACTGAGTGAACCCTATGGCGCCAGAACCTGGTGGCCATGTAAAGATGTTCCAACTGATAAAGCAGATTCAGTAAGAATCACCGTTACGGTTGATGAATCTTTTACAGCGGTTGCAAATGGTCTGCTCGTCTCAGCGACTTCTAATTTTAATGGTACTAAAACCTGGGTGTGGGAGCACAAATATCCTATCACCACTTATCTGGTTTCGCTGGCAATCACAGACTATAGCTATTGGACGGAAATGCATCATTTTGCAGATGGTGATTCAATGCCACTGGAGTATTGGATGTATCCTGATTATGCCACGGGAAACAATATCGCGCGTTGGAATCTCACCTCGAACATGATCAGCATCTTTAGTGATTTCTATGGAAAATACCCATTTTCTCAGGAAAAATATGGAATGGCTCAGTTTGAATGGGGAGGAGCAATGGAGCATCAGACTTGCTCAAGTATGGGAGCCTCAGGGGAAAATACCATCGCCCATGAACTTTCTCACCAATGGTGGGGTGATCTGGTAACTTGCAGCAATTTTCATCACATCTGGATTAATGAGGGGTTTGCAACCTACTCCGAGGCATTGTATTGGGGCGCCAAAAATGGAGTGGCCGCATACCATGAACATATGGACTCAAAGAATAACAATTCAAGCGGATCCGTCTACAGACCTGACACAAGTAGTGTAAATGATATTTTCAGTTATTCGCTTGTCTATCAAAAAGCTGCCTGGGTGTTGCATATGCTTCGACATGTTGTTGGAGACGATATCTTTTTCGAATCCTTGCTTGCCTATCGCGATGCTTATCAATTTAGGCATGCCTCTACAGAAGATTTCCAGTCTGCAGTTGAGGCCGTATCTGGTCAGGACCTGGAGTATTTTTTTGATCAATGGATATATGGGAGCGGGAAACCAGATTACCGCTGGTGGTGGCATGCCGACGAACCTGATGCTTTCGGGAATTCTCAAATCTTGGTTCACATTGATCAAACTCAAAGTTCAGCTTATCCCACCTTTAAAATGCCTATTGATCTAAAATTCAGTTCTGGAGCCTACGATACCATTGTCGTTGTTTGGGATTCACTGCGGGTTCAGGACTTCACGCTCCAGCTTGATTTTGAGCCAAACAGCCTCGTGTTTGATGATCCGGCCTGGATCTTTAAAAGCTCCACACAGGTTGCAGGGATCGATGATAGAGGTTTGCGACCTGGAGAATTCAAACTCCGGGATGCCTACCCCAATCCCTTTAACGCGGAAATCACCATCCCTTATTCCATTGCATCCAATTTTGAGGGTCAAATCAATATCTTTGATTTGAGAGGGTCAATCGTCTATTCTCAATTAATTTCAAACAAGCAATCTGGAGATTATAAGCTGAATTGGCATGCAATTGATGAGCAGGGAATGGCCTTGAGCTCTGGCATCTACATTGCTCAGATACACTCCAAAAACCAAGTGTCTCTGTCCCAAAAGATCACCTTACTAAAGTAAGATTTTAAATTCCCGGGCACCGCAAGGGGGTGCTCAATAATCGCAATCTTCCATCTTTAATTTGGTTTGGCAGTATATTTGCCCTTAAGTCGCTGAATTGGGAAATATCCCACCCAAACAGCAGGATTAAATGAGAGAAGATAAGAAAGTTGGATATTCAGCGTTGGTTGTTGGCGCTATCTCGCTAGCAGAGGCCTGGCTCAATATATTAGATGGTCAGGCGGATACTCTGGATATATTCTTTTTAGGACTGGGACTGGTTGCAAGCCTTGCTGGCATAGCCTTAATCATCCAAAATGAGAATTCTTCTGTCAAAAAATAGCCATATGTATATCAAAGTGACTGATGGCTCTAAATTGATGCACTTTTCGAAACTTCATCTGGGATTTCTCGCTATTAAGAGTAATATTCTCACAAATAGTATTTTGCACACTAAAACAGCCAATTGTGGAAATTTCACTGGTTAACTAAACAAGGAGCTATGTCGTGATTCGTTTGACGAAAGCTGGGGAATATGGATTGAGAGCGGTTCGGTATTTGGTTGAAAATGTCGATCAAGAGCGTATTAGTATTGGTGATATATCGATAAATAAAAAGATTCCTGAACCATTTTTACGGAAATTGTTCAAACCACTGGTTCAGCAAGGGATTATCGTTAGTACTCGGGGAGTATCCGGTGGCGTGCGTCTTTCTCGTAACCCAAAAGATATTACAGTACTTGAGGTGGTTGAAGCTCTGGAAGGTCCATTGGCTCTTAATGAATGCCTCCTTGATGATTCAGCATGTGAATTTCTGAGTGAATGTGGTATGCACGATGTGTGGGAAGAAGCACAGGCTGCCATGGCCAAAGTCCTACGAGCGAGAAATTTGAGCGACCTAACTAAATCTCATCACTAGACTCCAGTCACATAGATTCAAAAAGAGGGAAACCATGACCACCGATACACTCGAATCACAATCGGCAATTGATCTTTATCCAAAGTGGGAAAAAATCAAGGATATGACCGACCAGCTGATAGATATAATGCTCAATTTGAGGCAGAGTGGTCATCCCGGCGGGTCCCGATCGAAAGTCCATATGATGGTGTCGCTGTTTCTCGGTGGGAGCATGCGCTGGGATATCAGGAACCCCCAAAAAAGATATGCTGACAAATTTATTTTATCTGCGGGACATACAGTACCTGGGATTTACGCCCTGCTGGCAGTGCTTAATGAATCCTTGCGTCGGAAATATGCTCAGACTGGCGAGGAGCGCTATAATCCTGGTCCAGCAGAACAGGTTCTAACCTGGGAGGATTTACTGACTCTCAGAAATGTTGGTGGGCTACCCGGTCACGCAGAAATGGCTGGTAAGACCAACATTTTTAAGGCCAATACTGGACCCTCTGGACACGGTATACCCGTAGCCGTTGGAGAAGCCATGGCACTAAAATATGCAGGTGCCCATGATGTGCGGGTTTTTGCTGTTGAGGGTGAGGGCGGTTTGACTCCAGGTGTGACCCATGAAGCTTTAAACTCAGCATATGGTCTTGGGCTTAGCAATCTTCGCTTTTTAGTAGATTGGAATGATTACGGAATTGATAATCGGCCTTACTCATCCGTGGTGTATGGCTCCCCTGAAGATTGGTTTGCCCCTCACGGCTGGAAAGTATTTGGCACAGAGCAGGGTTCAGAATGGGAAACTGTGGATCAGGTCCTTCAGGAAATGACCACAGCTGAGAACCCCGATGGCGCACCCTCAATGGCCTGGTTTAAGACTAGAAAAGGCCGTGGTTATGGGGTGTATGATAATAAATCTCATGGCGCAGCTCACAAATTCAATAGCGAGTTATACTGGCAAACGAAAAAATATTTTACGGATAAGTATGATATTCGCTTTGAAGGTTATGGAGAAGAAGGTCCGGCTGAAAAGACAGAGCGGGTTGAGCAGGCTCGTATCAATTTAGAACGTGTTTTCCAGGTCTTTGATCAGGACCCTGAATTGCTGAACTATCTTGCTGATCGTCTGGTAGAATTAGGAGATGCAGTCCCTGAAGATCTGAAGCGTGTCTGGATTAATACGGACAAGAATCCATTAAATGATCCTGTGCTTACAGATATCCAGGGTCTACCTGCAGAACTTTTTGTAAAACCGGGGACTCAGGCTCCCAATCGGGGTGGTTTTTCTAAATACGCGTCATGGTTGAATGGCTACGTAAGTAAGCACTATGGTCGTCCTCTCGTTATCGCCATGTCAGCTGATCTGGCTGATTCGACTAACATCTCAGGATTTGGTAAAGATTTCGGAGATACTCCGGGCTACGGGTTTTATGACCGAAAAGAGAACCCTAAAGGCTGTATGCTGCCTCAACCAATTACTGAATTCGCCAATGCCGGCATTTGTACTGGTATTGCAGCGACGAATTTTGCTCCGAATCCATATACTGAATTCCAGGGATTTTTTGCAGCCTGTTCCACATATGGGTCATTCTCATATTTGAAATATGGACCCTTTCGAATTTTTAGCCAGATGGTGCAGGATGCAGATGTAAAATTAGGTAAGGTGATCTGGGTTGCTGGTCATTCCGGACCCGAGACTGCCGAGGATTCCAGAACGCACTTCGGTATTTATGCACCAGCTGTGACTCAGTTATTCCCCAAAGGGAAGGTGATCAATCTATATCCATGGGAGCACAATGAAGTTGCGCCTATGATGACGGCAGCCCTGGCCCTGGACGTGCCGGTGATTGCCCTCCACTTAACCAGACCAAATGTTGTTATCCCGGATCGTGAGAAATTGGGCATGGCGTCCCATATGGACGCGGCTAAGGGAGCTTATATTATTCGCGATTATAAATCGGATATGCCAAAAATGGGGACCATTTTTGTTCAGGGTACTGCTACAACATCGAATATCTGCAAATTGCTCCCTGAACTTGACAAACGTGGCTTAAACGTGAAGTTGGTTGCCGCCTCCAGCCCCCAACTGTTTGATATTCAACCAGATCCTTACAAACAAAAAATCGTCAGTGACATTGATTGGTTAAATTCCACATTTATCACCAATGGCTCGGCAATCTCGATGCAGGATTGGACCGGGAATCGCCTTTCAATTGAATACGCCATGACCGCCGATTGGGACCAAAATTGGCGCTCAGGTGGATCTCTGGATGAGGTCATTGAAGAGGCGCACCTTTCAGAGCGATGGTTGTTGGAAGGCATAGAACGCTTTGCCAACGATCGTGAATCGCGCCTGAAGCGTTTGGGGATGCGCTAAAATTTTGAGAAAGCAATCGAGGTCCTAGGATGAGAAAATTTGCAAAACGCTATGGTCGATTGGGAACAGAGACCGCTTTCGCTGTAGGTGCCGACGCTGCGGCCTGGTCTGCGCAGGGCAATAAAGTGTATCCATTTCACCTCGGAGATATGAATATCACCACACCCGCTCACATCATAGAGGCTGCCTTAAAAGCAGCTCGCGATGGTAACACGGGATATGCTCCCGGACCGGGAATCATGCCGCTGCGAGAAGCACTTGCCGAAGATATTGGCATGGCTAGAGGTCTAAAATTTAGCGCCGCGAATATTTCTGTTCAACCTGGTGGAAAGCCAGTGATCGGGAAATTTCTGGCGACCCTCATGGAAGAGGGAGCTGAAGCTTTGTATCCCAATCCAGGCTATCCAATTTATGAATCACAAATTGAATATCTCGGTGGAAAAGCCTTGCCCTATGGCTATGTGACGACCGATACGGGTTTTGCGATTAACAAGGACGAAATCGAAAGTCAGATCACGGAAAAGACGACGGTTATTATCTACAATAATTATCAGAATCCTATTGGTGCAGAATCAAGTGAGGCTGAGATGAAATGGGTAGCCGATTTTGCCAAAAAGCATGATCTGTGGGTCCTCTCAGATGAAGCTTATTTTGAAGTACGTTACAGCGGTTTGAGTAAAAGTATCGCCTCTCTACCAGATATGGCAGAAAGAACCGTTATCCTGTATACCTTTTCGAAAAAATTTGCCATGACCGGTTGGCGCCTTGGTTGTGCCGCAGGTCCAAAGGACATAATTGAGGCGATCTCAAAATTCAATACCAATCAGGAATCTTGTTCGAACCATTTCGTGCAAATGGCCGGCATAGCCTGTCTGAAGGGTCCGAATGAACCTCAGAATGCCATTTTAGATGAATTAAAACTCCGTCGCAATGCCCTGTTTAATGCTTTATCAGATATTGATGGGATAAACGTATCAAAACCTGAGACAACCTTCTATTTGTTTCCGGATGTGACTGATATTTACAAGCGGATGGCTTATACAAATTCGGCTAAGTTCAGGCTGGATGCGCTATATGAGACCGGAGTGTCTTTCTGTTCTCGCGAGCACTTTGGCCGCCCCTTGCCTGGAGAAGACAAAGTCTTCATCCGTTTCGCCTATAGCGGAATCAATATTGACCAGATTCAAGAGGGTCTGGCCGCCCTGAAAGGGTTCTGGGAGTAAAATTTATATTTCTCTTAAATATCATTTCAACAACCCGATGACATCTCAATTAAGATGTCATCTTGATTTAGGATAAGCCGCATGATCACAAAAAAAGATGCACTTGATTATCACAGTAAGGGCGCCCGTAAAGGGAAAATTGAAGTCGTTGCTACAAAGCCTTTTGTAACTCAAAGAGACCTAAGCCTGGCATATTCTCCCGGCGTGGCCTACCCCTGTCTGGAAATTGCAGAAAATCCTGCCCTTGCCAACGAATATACGGCCAAGGGAAATCTGGTGGCCGTGATTTCCAATGGCACTGCAGTTCTGGGGCTGGGAAATATTGGTGCTCTGGCTGGCAAACCGGTCATGGAAGGCAAGGGCGTTCTGTTTAAAAGATTTGCCGATATCGATGTCTTTGATCTTGAACTTGATACTGAAGACCCGGATAAATTCATAAGTGCTGTAAAACTATTAGAGCCCACCTTTGGTGGAATCAATCTTGAGGATATCAAATCACCAGAATGTTTCTACATCGAGAAACAGCTCCGGGCTCAAATGAAGATTCCTGTCTTTCACGACGATCAGCACGGAACAGCCATTATTTCTGCTGCAGCCTTATTGAACGCAGTTGAAGTTGCTGGAAAACAGATGAATCAGATCAAAATTGTCGTTTCTGGTGCTGGAGCATCAGCTTTGTCCTGCAGTGAACATTATATCCGCATGGGGGCTTTGCGAAAAAACTTGATCATGTGTGATTCGCTGGGTGTCATATACACGGGCCGGACTGAGGGCATGAATGAATACAAGCTACCTTTTGCCAACGATACCAAACATCGCACACTTCAGGAAGCTCTGGATGGAGCTGATGTATTTATCGGGCTATCGAAAAAGGATATCATTGTAGGTGAAGACCTCAAATGCATGGCTCCGAATCCGATAATTTTTGCTATGGCGAACCCTGATCCTGAAATTACCTACCCAGAAGCTATGGCTGCCCGTCCGGATGCGATTATGGGTACTGGTCGATCAGATTATCCTAACCAGGTCAATAATGTTTTAGGCTTCCCCTTCATCTTCCGAGGTGCTCTGGATGTGATGGCAACTGAAATTAATGAAGAAATGAAGGTTGCTGCCACACTGGCTCTCATGGCTCTCGCCAAGGAAGACACACCTGATGAGGTCATAGAGGTTTATGGTCTTGATCATCTCAAATTTGGCCGGGACTATCTCATTCCCAAACCATTCGATCCGAGGGTATTGTTGTGGGAATCAGTGGCTGTCGCCGAAGCTGCAATGAAATCTGGCGTTGCTCAAAAAACCATCGATCTTGATGAGTATCGGATGGAATTAGAGGCAAGGCTTGGAAAGGGGCGTGAATTTATGCGCTCCCTCTACAATCGTGCGGCACGTGATCCCAAACGGGTGGTTTACCCAGAGGGCGAAAATCCCAGGATTATACGTGCCAGCTATCTCATCAAGCAGGAGGGTATTGCCCATCCAATCTTGGTAGGTAGGAAGTCACGGATCAAAGCTATTGCCAAATCCTTACACATTCCCCTGAAGGGAATTGAAATTGTTGACCCGATGAAACATGAGCAGCGGGAAGCCTATATTGAAGAATTCTATAAAATGAGGAAACGTAAGGGCGTCACCATGAGTGGGGCAAAGCGCTACATGGAGCGTCACTATACCTTTGCAGCAATGATGCTTAAAATGGGTGAAGCAGACGCAATGATATCTGGAATAACTCAGCAATATCCAGATGCTTTGAGACCGGTCTTGCAAGTCATAAAACCGCGTGCCGGTATCAAGCATGTCGCTGGCTTATTTTTGCTGATTTTTAAGGAAGGCATGAAAATTTTTGCTGACGTTACTGTGAATATTGAGCCATCCGCTGAAGACATCGCTGATATTGCCCTCATGGCAGCTGAAGAAGCACGTCGCTGGAAGATGAGTCCAAGAGTCGCTCTGTTAAGCTTTTCCAACTTTGGCTCATCTCAACATCCCAATGCAAGGAAAATGGCACATGCCGTTAAACTTATTCGAGAAAAGGATTCCACACTAATGGTGGATGGGGAGATGAATGCGGATCTGGCCATCATGCCGAAAATCCAGAAAGAGCATTATCCTTTCAGTCAGCTCCAGGGTTCCGCCAATGTCCTGATCTTCCCAGACCTTCAATCCAGTAATATCAGTTACAAACTCGTGCATCGATTGAGTGGAGCGGAGGCGATTGGTCCGATTCTGGTGGGGATGGAAAAACCAGTACATATTCTACAGGTTGGATCTACCAGCGTACAGGATGTAGCAAATATGACAGCCATTGCCGTTGTTGATGCTCAGGAACAGGCTAAAAAAAGTTAAACGGGAAATTAGCTAGGACAAATTTAGCCTGTTCAATTTGAGCTATATTCAATTGTTATGGCATGGTGATTGCCACAGCGAGCTTGACTGAACGCCTGATTGTTTTCCCCGTCATCGGATAGGAATCGGTTCTTGAAGAGACTTAGAGTACCGTCTATATTGGCGCACGAATGTTGAAAGAAAGGGCACTTTAAAATCATGCAGGAACATTACGGAATCGCCTTAACCTTTGGTGCGGTCGCCTTCCTTCTCATGTACATCGGCTTCATTATTCAAAAACTGATTTCCCCGAAAAATAAAACCGATTTAAAGATGGAAACCTATGAGTGCGGTGAGGAACCTGAAGGGGATGGTTGGTTGCAATTCAACATTCGCTTCTACGTGGTTGCACTCATTTTCATCATCTTCGATGTTGAAGTTGTTTTCCTGTTCCCCTGGGCCGTTGTGTTTAAGGAAATGGGATTTCTTACCTTTGTTGAGGTATTCGTTTTCATGTTAATCCTGATAGTGGGATTAGCCTATGTCTGGGTCAAGGGGGATCTTGATTGGGTAAAAATGAAGTTAAAATATGGCACCGGTCGCTACTCTGCGTCCAAGCTCCATGAAGCGGAGACCAAATAAATGGGTGCGTTAAATCACAAATTTAATGAGAATATTCTCATCACATCTTTAGATAAATTGTTGAATTGGTCAAGATCTGGATCTGAATGGTATTTCCAGTTCGGCCTGGCCTGCTGTGCTATTGAGATGATGTCTGCAGCTGCAGCCAGACATGACCTGGAACGCTTTGGCGCCATGCCACGTTCATCGCCCCGCCAGGCTGATGTCATGATTGTGGCAGGAACTGTGACCCTGAAAATGGCGACACGGGTAAAGCGGCTTTATGAGCAAATGGCAGAGCCAAAGTATGTTATTTCAATGGGTTCCTGCGCCAATTCTGGAGGCCCTTACTGGCAACATGGTTACCATGTGCTAAAGGGTGTAGATCAGATTGTCCCTGTTGATGTTTACATCCCCGGATGTCCGCCCAGGCCTGAGGCGCTGATTGAAGGGTTGTTGCATCTTCAGAAGAAAATGCGTGAAGAGCACGTTTTAGAAAAGAAAGAAGACCAACAGTGATAGAGCAAGAAATTTATGCAGACCTTTCTGCTCGATTCGGGGATGATGTTCTCGAATTTATGGAGGAGGGAACCCTGAATCCAACTGTGATCGCCAAACCCAAGGCGATTGCTAAAATCTTGAGCTATCTGAAGGATACTGAATCGTTCCAATTTGATTCCCTAATGAATCTGGCCGGCAACGATACGGATGGTATCTCTGATCTGAGCATTATTTATCATCTTTATTCTACTGTTCTTCAGCACTACATCACACTGAAAGTATTTACCTCAAGAGAAACGCCGAGTGTAGAGAGCGTTGCGACTATTTATCAAACGGCGAACTGGCATGAGCGGGAGGCCTACGATTTATACGGTGTCGTTTTTGAAGGTCATCCTGAGTTAAAACGCATTCTGATGGAAGAAGATTGGGAGGGCTATCCGCTGAGAAAAGATTATGTAGCCGCTGAGTTCTACCGCGGGATGCGCATCGAGAAGGTGAAATAATGGGCCGATTACATGCCGAGGAAATGGTCCTTAATATGGGGCCACAACATCCCAGTACTCACGGGGTGTTAAGGTTAAAATTGCGAACAGATGGCGAGATTGTATCCCATATCGAACCTGTCATTGGTTACCTCCATCGTTCATTCGAAAAACACGCTGAAAATCTTGAATACCAAATGGTTACACCCTTTACGGGTAGATGTGATTATCTGGCGGCAATGGGCAGTGAGCATGGTTATGCCATGGCCGTTGAAAAAATGATGGGGATTGAACTGCCTGAACGAGTGGAATACCTGCGGGTTATTTTTGCAGAACTTCAGCGCATTGCCAGTCATCTGGTTGCCGTTGGAACTTTCGGCCTCGATGTTGGGGCTATTACACCTTTTATCTACTGCTTTCGTGAGCGCGAGTTGATTCTTGATCTATTCGAGATGGCCTCTGGTGCCAGACTTCTTTATAACTATATCTGGATTGGTGGCCTGGCCCACGACGTCCCACCCGGTTTTGTCGAAAAAACTTACGAATTTTTGGATGCATTCGATGAGCGGGTCGCAGAATACAATCAGATCCTCACAGGAAACAAAATTTTTATTGAACGCGCTGCTGATATTGGAGTGATGACTCCGGAAGTGGCTATCAATTATGGGGTTACAGGACCAAGTCTGCGAGCCTCCGGTGTAAATATCGATATCCGCAAGACCCAGCCATATTCTATTTATGATCGCTTCGACTTTGAGGTTCCGCTTGGAAAGGGTACCTATGGTACTACGGGCGACAGTTGGGATCGGTATTATGTCCGTGTGTTGGAAATGAAAGAGAGTGCGAAAATAGTACGCCAAGCTCTCGATCAACTTCCTGTTGAGGGGGATGTGCAATCTGCTATTCCCAGACGCATTCGTCCCCCCAAAGGTGAAATATACTTTAGGAGCGAAAATCCACGTGGAGAATTAGGTTACTACATCGTGAGCGACGGAACGAATGTGCCTTCACGGCTCAAGATGCGTTCCCCAGCATTTTCAAACCTGAGTGTTATTAACGAAATTGGCCAGGGCTGGATGATCTCTGATGTCATCGCGATTCTCGGTAGTCTGGACATTGTACTAGGGGAGATCGATCGCTAAATGATACAATTACTAGCAAACTGGATTCTGTCGTTTGACATCTTATCAGGGTTAGGTGGTTCTATTGCCTGGGGATTGTCTCTCTTTATCGTAGCAGCTCTGATCTTTGTCTTTGTTGCCGTTAATGCAATTGTTCTTGTTTATATCGAAAGAAAAGTATCCGCCTTTATGCAAGTGCGTCTCGGACCCATGCGTGTAGGAAAATATGGAACGCTTCAAACCGTTGCAGATGCTCTAAAACTTTTGCAGAAAGAAGATATTATCCCCGCCCTCGCCGATAAAATCCTCTTCATCGTTGGTCCCTGGGTCATTTTGATTGCATCTGTAGTCACTTTTGCAGCCATCCCATTTTCCGATACGCTTCTGGCAGCCAATATGAATATTGGTCTTTTCTATGTTGTATCAATATCCTCCATCGTTGTCTTGGGTATCGTGATGTCTGGTTGGGCTTCAAACAACAAGTGGTCCCTTTATGGTTCCATGCGATCAGCCGCCCAGATAATTTCTTACGAAATTCCAGTTGGTATCACACTTGTGGCCGTCGTTGCAGTTGTTGGTAGTCTGAATTTGCAGAGTATCATTGAGGCACAGGGCGGAACAGGGACTCTGTTTCACTGGATCCCGATTCCCTTACCAAATTGGTTTATTTTCCATAGCCCTTTTCTGTTTATGGCTGCCTTTGTATACCTCATCGGGGCTACAGCAGAAATCAATCGAACACCCTTTGATATCCCTGAATCTGAGTCTGAGTTGGTTGCTGGATTTATGACTGAATTTTCTGGACTTCGCTGGGCATTGTTCTTCTTATCAGAGTATGCCAACGCAACGCTGGTTGCCTTTTTAGTGTCCATTGTGTTTCTCGGGGGTTGGCAAAGTCCTTTTGCCGATTACCAGGAAGTGCAGATTGGACTTTCAGTCTTAAGTATCCTGGCCCTGCTCTGGTCCGTATTTGTAAAAGTTAGAGTAAACCGCCTTTCCATATACCCAGTCGGCTTGGTCTTTTTGCTAGCTGTTTTAGCCTGGCTTTTCCCTGGCTTTTCCATCTGGATGGCAGCTCCTGGAATATTCTGGATGCTGTTAAAGGTGGCTTTAATAATATTTCTTTTGATGTGGTTCCGCTGGACTTTTCCGCGTCTCCGTGTAGACCAATTGATGTATGTGAGTTGGAAAGTGATCCTCCCGCTCTCGCTCATCAATCTCATGGGTGTTGCTGTGTGGATGTGGTTAACCGGTGAAATTCAATTTTAGGATAAACGAATGAGCTATTTTAGTAATATAGGTAACGCTGTTTCAACCCTGGTTGAGGGTATGAAGGTAACAATGGGATATTTTGTACGTCCCCGTGAGCATGTTACCCTTCAGTACCCTGATGAGGTCTGGCCCATCCCAAGTCGAAATATTGGTGTTGGTGAACTTGACAGCTATAACACGATTCGTTCCAAGTTGACCGTCAATTTTGAAGATTGTATTGGCTGCAAGGCCTGTGAGCGAGCTTGTCCCGTTGCCTGTATCCATATTGACACATTCAAAGCCGGTCCCGATGAGGATATTGGAACCACCAGCAATGGTACAAAAATTAAACTTCGTGTCACGAATTTTACGATCGATATGAGTGAATGTATGTTTTGCGATCTGTGTACACCGCCCTGTCCCGAAGATTGTATTATTATGACACCGGACTACCAATTTATCAGCAATGATAATGTTAAACTGGACGTGACTCCTGAAGAGCGTTGGCGGGATCGCGGTCATTTGATCTACCAGTTTTCCAAGGTTTCCCCGGAAGAGCGGGCTGAGAGAGAAGCCGGGGCAGCCAAAATAGCTGAGGAAAAAGCTGCGCTCATGGCAGCCAAAGCGGCTGCGGCTGAAAAGGCTGCTGCCAAAACGCTAGCGACTGAGACAGCTGTTGTTCCAGATTCAACTCCCACTGTTGCAAATACACCAGCGCCGGTTGTTGAAGCAGCTCCACTTCCAGAAGACATGGAAGCCATTAACGTCCCTATTGGAAACATCACCATGACGCAGTCCTACAACAAGAGCAAAACTACGCTGGAAAAAACAGAAACGAATTCATCCACAAAAACTAAAGATCCAAACGCAGGGGAGAGTGAGAATGGCTGATTTCATTTTCTGGATCATCTGGGCGCTGATTATCGCATCGGCGGCCCTGGTGGCATTCGGAAATAACTTGATTCATTCGGTGTTCGCCCTCATGGCAACCTTCCTGGGAGTCGCCGGAATTTATATCTTTCTAAATGCTGATTTTTTAGCCGTAACCCAAATCGTGGTTTATGTGGGTGGCATCCTGGTTCTCCTGGTGTTTGGGATCATGTTGACGAATCAGATCAACACTGCCCGGATATCTCAAAGTTCTGTCCAAAAAGGACTGGGGCTCGTGGTTGTTTTTGGTGTTAGCAGTATCATGCTTTCGGCAATGCTACCCCACGACTGGGTAGGTTCAATCATCCCGATGGCTTTTCAGGACACAGTGAAGGGGATTGGACATTTGTTGTTCAGCGATTACTTGATTTTGTTTGAATTGGCGTCAGTACTGCTCCTTGGTGCCTTGATTGGTGCAGCCACTCTTGCGAGAAAGGAGCTATAGGATGGATCATCTCAATTCTTATCTGGTCCTCAGCGTCATTCTCTTTAGTCTCGGGTTGTACACCGTTGTAACCCGGCGAAACGGTGTGGCCATACTTATGGGTGTGGAACTCATTTTGAATGCTGCAAATATCAATTTTGTGGCTTTTTCGAAGTTTGTTACCCATAACCTCGATGGCCATCTAATTTCCGTATTTATTATCATGCTGGCTGCGGCTGAAGCTGCAGTCGCTCTGGCAATTATCTTGAATCTTTATAACGACCGTGGCCACATCAATGTTGATGAAGCCAACGCCCTCAAACAATAGGTGCAGCTGATATGATTAAATTAGCACTATTGATTTTGTTCCTCCCACTGCTCTCCTTCGTGCTTCAGATCTTTTTCGGAAGACGTTATGAAGAGAAAAAGGGAGAATGGGTCTCAGTTGGCATCGCATTCACAACTTTGATTATGGCTCTTGTGATGTTCGGTCTCATGCTTTCAAAGAGTGACCCTAGCTTTAGCCTGGAAGTTCATCAGAGTTGGCTGGATCTCGGGGTCTTTAAAATTGATCTGGGGATATTTATTGACAATATCACTGTTATTATGCTGGTCGTCGTTGCGCTGATATCCTCTCTGGTGCACCTTTATTCGACAGCCTACATGGCCGGTGATGTGCGCTACTCAAGATATTTCGGGTTTCTCGGCATTTTTACCTTCTCAATGAATGGCATCGTTCTGGCCAACAGTCTGTTCATGATTTACATTTTCTGGGAATTGGTAGGACTCTCTTCCTATCTGCTTATCGGACATTGGTGGGAAAAAGATTCAGCGGCTAATGCCAGTAAAAAAGCCTTTATCACCAACCGAGTTGGCGATATTGGAATGTTTACAGGTATGCTCATTATTGCCACCGTCCTCGGTACTTTCAATTTTCAGCTGATTGGTGAGCGGATTCATGATGGCATGTGGGCTGCAAATGCTGGAATGCTTTTCGGAGGCATCGAACCTCATAAATTGTTAACCTTTGCTGGTGTTCTGGTATTTATGGGAGCTGTTGGAAAATCGGCACAGTTCCCGCTGCATGTCTGGCTCCCGGATGCCATGGAAGGCCCAACCCCGGTTTCAGCATTGATCCATGCGGCCACCATGGTTGCTGCTGGAGTCTATCTCACCGTCCGCATCTTCCCATTCCTTACTGCTGATGCCATGGCGACCATCGCCTTCATAGGCGGATTCACGGCCATCTATGCAGCAACTATCGCGATTACTCAGAATGATATTAAAAAGGTCCTGGCCTACTCAACTGTGAGTCAGCTGGGTTATATGATTATGGCTATTGGAACAGGTGCCTATGTTGCTGGATTTTTCCACCTGGTTACCCACGCCATGTTCAAGGGCGCTCTCTTTTTAGCATCAGGTTCTGTCATACACGCCATGCATCACAGCTTGCACCATCTCAAGGATCATGAAACGGATCCTCAAGACATGCGCAACATGGGTGGCTTGAAGGCAAAGATGCCCATCACTTTTGCAGTATTTATGATCACTACAGCTGCTATTTCCGGGATTCCTCTGTTTTCAGGATTCCTCAGCAAAGATGCGATTCTTGCAGGAACCTGGGCCTATGCGGCTAATGTCCATGATGGTTGGCTGGCTCATATGCACCTCGCCTGGATACTACCGGTTTTTGGTTTTGGTGCAGCTGCTATTACAGCCTTTTATATGTTTCGATTAATATTCATGACATTCTACGGTGAACCGAAACAGCCCAATATATTCAAACATATTAAAGAATCACCGAAGGCGATGACAATCCCGCTGATTGTTCTGGCTCTCTTTTCAATGTTCTTTATTTTCACGCTTCCCTCTGTGAATCCGTTCTCAGATCATGGCTGGTTTACCACTGTGATCCAATCCCCGGAGAGTGCTGTTACAACAGGGCCAGCATTTGATCTTGAACATTTCGAACACGCCCTTCACGGAGCACATATCCCTGCCATGATCACATCCTTGGTGGTCGCAGGTCTGGGAATTCTGCTCTCGGTGCTGGTCTATTTGCTGAAGAAAATCTCTGCCGAAAACCTGGCTTCAAAATTGGGGGCGCTGTACAGGGGATCATTTAATAAATGGTATATGGATGAATTCTATATCAATGGGATCATTCGTCCCTTTCTAAAAGGGTGTGGCGCTATTGGCCGCTTTGATCTCGATTTCTATGATCATTATCTAATTAATGGATGGGGTCGCAATGCCAAACGCTCTGCAAAGGGAGTGGGTCTTGCTGATGATCTTATCGTGGATGGCGCCGTTAATTTTTCAGGTGTAATTTTTCAATGGCTGGGTTGGACGCTTAAGTTTGTCCAAACTGGTAAAATTCAAAATTATCTCATTTTTGTATTGATCGGCGCAGCGCTGCTGTTTGTCGTCAATGTATTCTAGGACTGAAGGAGTCGAGTAGCGCCATGGAAAATCATTTACTAAGCATTGTAACTTTCCTGCCTGTATTTGGAGCATTGGTCATTGCATTGATCCCCAGGGAAAAACTGGACATTATCCGTTGGGGAACAGTAGCAATCACAGGTCTCCAGTTGATACTGGCAATCTGGATTCTGAAGGTTTTCGATTTCGACAGCTCCGATGTGCAGCTGGTCGAACATTTTGCCTGGATTCCAGATTTTAACATAGAGTACTTCATGGGCATTGATGGTTTGAGTGCCCCTATGGTACTTTTAACTGCCCTGCTAAGCTTTCTGGCAGTGTTTACCTCCTGGAACATTGAAAAGGCTCAGAAGGGATATTTTGCACTCTTCCTGTTATTGGATGCAGGAATGATGGGTGTTTTTGTTTCTCTGGATTTCTTCCTGTTCTACATCTTTTGGGAGGTCATGCTCTTACCCATGTATTTTCTCATTGGTATCTGGGGTGGTCCTCAACGTGAGTATGCTGCGATTAAATTCTTTCTCTACACGCTCTTCGGATCAGTTCTGCTACTTCTCGGTATGTTAGCCCTTTATTTCATTTCTGAACCTCACACTTTTAACATGCTCGTTCTTGCAGAACAATCAGCCCAATTTGGCAAAGCGTTACTGCTGGGGATGAATGCGGGGAAGGTGATATTCATTCTGCTCTTTATCGGGTTTGCCATTAAAGTCCCGATCTTCCCATTTCACACCTGGTTACCCCTGGCGCATGTTGAAGCACCGACTGCGATCTCGGTAATTCTTGCAGGAGTGCTCTTGAAAATGGGAACTTACGGACTTCTCAGGATAAGTTTTCCAGTGTTGAAAGATGCCGTGCTTTGGTTTGCATTACCACTAGCAATCCTTGGATTGATCAATGTTATTTATGGCGCCATGGCTGCTCTCGCTCAGAGAGATCTGAAAAAGATGGTGGCTTATTCCTCAGTTTCTCATATGGGATTTGTTTTAATTGGAATGGCAGCCTTAACCCCTGCTGGTATGAATGGTGCAGTTTTCCAGATGTTTAACCACGGTACCATTTCTGCCATGCTCTTTATGCTAGTAGGTGTGATTTATGATCGTGCCCATCACCGTGATATTGATGGTTTTGGTGGAATTGCCAAAGTTGTTCCAATTTATGCTGGTGTTACTGCCATGGCATTCTTTGCAGGTCTGGGTTTACCTGGATTCTCAGGATTCATCTCAGAAGCACTCTGTTTCATTGGTGCCTTCCCTGTTTTCACCTGGATCACCATTTTTGCAACCCTGGGAATCGTCCTCAACGCTGGATACTTCCTCTGGGCTTATCAGCGCATATTTATGGGTGAGCTGAACAGCAAGTATGAGAAGCTGGAAGAAATAAACAATCGAGAATTGTTTGCCCTTATTCCACTTGCCGTTATCACCTTTTTCTTAGGTGTTTACCCCACACCCATGTTGAATCTGATGAGCAGCACGCTAAATCATCTGGTTGAAGTTGTCAAATCGGCTGGAATGGTTGCAGGACTGTAATCAAATAGGATATTCTTATGAATCTTAATCAAATCATGACGGATCTATCCTATTTCATCCCTGAGATGATGCTCACAGGAATACTGCTTCTCGTCATTCTGTTTGACCTTTTTCAAAAAGCAGACACATCCATCAGATCAGGATATCTAGCCCTTGGAGGCATGGTGCTGGTGACCATTGCCTTGCTGGGTCAAGATGTGTCAGCACCCAATGGGATCTTCTCAAACATGTTGGCCATTGACAGTTTCAGTCGCTACCTGAAGGTGTTGGTAAGCGTTGGAACCATCCTGGTGATGTGGATGTCCTTCAATTCGAATGAACTGAAGAATCGCCGCGTTGGTGAATATTATGTGTTGCTGTTGATCCTGGTTCTCGGAATGTATTTTCTGGTCTCTGCAACCCATCTGTTGAGTATTTATATTTCCCTGGAGATGGTCAGCATTATGAGCTACTTGCTTTCCGGTTATCTGAAAGAACAAATGCGCTCCAATGAAGCCTCCATAAAATATGTGGTATTTGGGGCCTTCAGCTCGGGTATACTACTATACGGATTCTCGCTTTTATACGGTCTGACTGGCAGCGCAGATATCTCAGAAATTCAAGCGGCCCTCTCCGCCGGAGGTATATCACCTGCATTACTCCTACTGGTATTGATTATGATATTGGTAGGTTTCGGCTACAAGATTGCTGCAGTTCCTTTCCATTTCTGGACACCTGATGTCTATGAGGGTGCACCGGCACCTATTACAGCGTTTCTTTCAGTTGCACCAAAAGCTGCGGGATTTGCCATAATCATTCGCTTTTTTAATGTCGCCTTTTCAAGTGCTGGGAATCCGAATATGGAGGCCTGGTCCGCACTTGAGAATATGAATTGGCAGGCAGTTGTAGGGGTGCTTTCCATCCTGTCAATGACCGTTGGTAATGTCATCGCCATTCAACAATCAAATATTAAGCGTATGTTAGCCTACTCGAGCATTGCTCATGCAGGTTATATGCTTTTGGGTGTGGTTGTAGCCGACCAGACCGGCATAGCCGCAATATTATATTATGCCACGATTTACATGTTAATGAATCTGGGTGCCTTTTTCGTGGCCATCCACATTAAAAATGCATTTGACACAGAGGAAATAGAGGACTACAAGGGCCTGGGTTATAGAGCGCCTGTTCTTGGTGTGATCATGGCTATTTTCATGTTTTCATTAACAGGTTTGCCACCTACAGGCGGTTTTGTGGCTAAATTTTATATTTTCAGAGCACTTATTGAAAATGGTGATACCTATTTCTGGCTGGCGCTGATTGGGTTGATCAATGGAGTTATTTCTCTGTATTACTACATGCGTGTTGTGAAGGCGATGTATTTTACGAAGATTGAAATTCCCAAAACGGTTCACAATGCACCCCTCAATGTTACCATTCTGTTGAGTCTGCTTGCGGCACCTCTTTTGTTCGCCTGGATGGTGGGGGACCCACTTTCAAGCTACACCCAGGCTGCCGTCCAATTCTTCATTCACTAATCGAGAAATAAATAACATTAGCTAACCCCGCCTGTATCGGTGGGGTTTTTTATATATTGAGGCAATGCATTGTAGCTCAAAACAACTATCATATTGGAAATGTAATTTAAGTTGATCCCCACTTTGGTGAGGCAGGCTGGAGCTATCTTGCCATTTTCAAAGACGTGTGATTTCGAGACAGGTTTTGTTGGGCATATCCCTGATTTCCAGTCTGTTATTCTGGTTGCCAATGATAAATGCTACGTTTCTTGTTAGAGCAACGAGGTCGTAAATTATACGGTCTTAATTTAACGCTGCGAGCAACTACAATGCGGGTATTGATGTCATAACAGGCTATAAGTACAATGATTGTGAGCCCGGCGATCCATTGACAAGTTCAGTTTCTTCATTCTTCCAGGCAGGCCTCTATCTTGAAGATTCCGGACTTTTCCCAGGGATTTAGCAGGATGAAATATTTTCCGTTACTTGGGTAAATCTTTCACGGCGCAGCACAGTATTAGGTCATACACCATGCATAACTATAATAGAAACAATAAAGCCAATTGATAAATGCTTTTGGCATATAAGTTGACTAACTAGCCTGGTCGACATGAAGGTCGCCACTAATAGATGAACTGATTTGAGATACTAATTCTGGAGGAATGGCATGGAGTCATACAGAATTCAACCTGAAAAGGAGTCTCTTCTAATTTTTAGTTATAGCAGATGGTGGATACACATTCTCATTATTCTGGCTTTAAGTTTTGGAAAGAATATGCTCCTCTAAGGAATCGATTATGCACCACGATGGTCAATTGAGATTATATTTTCAACCAAAAGAACAGTTTCTACAAAAAAAGAATCAACGCTTGGCATGCAGTCAGTCTGGATTGCATTTAACGTGCAAAAATATGTTTGGGGCAATAGTTCTGTGAGACTTATTAATCGAACGAAAAGCGATACAGTAGTTTCTAATCGAGCCGAACTTCTGGGAACCTTTATCGAAGTTTCCTCTGAGGCGTTTTTCATTTTTGACTCAAATATGTCATCAGTGGAAATGAATCATGCGGCGCTCAAGTTAGCTGGGGTTTCTGCTAAGCATGCGGTTGGTAGTGAGCTCTCGGTTCTGCTTCCTAACGCACGGAATGCCGAAAGAATGGCTGACTTTCAGGCAGTTATCACAACAGGCGTTCCGCTTCGGTATCGTGAATATCTCAATATGCCTGATCATACATATCGGCTCTTTGAAATAGCTGCATTTAAGCTGGGGAAAGGCCTTGGGGGTCATAGTCTTTGAGGTGAGTGATCGCAAACTGCCACTCGACCCGATCAGCTCCCTCGGTCAGTCCACTGATGTACTCCAAAGTCTGATTAAGGACCCCTTCGTCATCCTGGATTCTGGGAACCATTTGATGAGCGCCAATGAGGCCTTTTATGATCATTTCCAGCTAAAAGCAAGAGATGTGCGAAATTCGCTTATTTACAACCTTGGTGTAAGCCATTGGAACGATGCCAGGTTTCATGAATTCCTTGATTATAAACTCCCGAAAACTGGTCGTGTGGATAATTATGAATTTCGCGGTTATTTCACAAACACTGGTGAAAGTATATTTAGTCTTGACGCACAACAGTTTTATCATGAGAGAGAGAACAAAGCTGTAACTTTCATGATTTTCCGAAATGTTGGTGAAAAAACCCGGCATCAGGAAAAAATAGCAGAACTAGGTGAGGCATTCTCAAAAGCCCCCAATCCCATCATAATTACGGATATGCAGGGTGTGATTACCAAGCTGAATGATGTGGCAGTTGAGCTATATGGTTGGTCGAGAAACGAACTTCTCAATAAGTCATTTAAGTCTATTGTACCATCCCAATTACGGGATCAATATGATCTTATGTTGCAAACCGTGGTTGCGGCGGAAAAAGTTCAGGACTATGAAACTGAGCATTGGTCCAAAAAGGGCGATATTTTACCGATCAACCTATCATTGCATTTGCTTAAGAATTCAGCCCAAAATAATATTGGAACGGTTGCCTACATAACTCACATTGCTGCACAATCACAGGCAGAAAAGTCCTCCAAACGACTTCGCGATATAATAATGATGTCAAATGACCCCGTGGTGGTGATGGACATGAATGGTATTATTACTGAGATAAATTCAGCGGCGGAATCATCATATGGCTGGTCAAAAAGTAATATTGTTGGGAATTCTGGCACAGTCCTGGTGGCACTCGAAGATCAGAAAAAATATTTAATGAGTATCGCTGATTGTATCTCTGGAAAAAGTGTAAGGGATGTACCCGTAAGGCGTCTTACAAAAAGGGGAGAAATACATGGGGCGAACATCTCTATCAAACTCATCTCTAATGTGAAGGACGAGTCCATTGGAATTGTAGTGGTGTCAAAATATAAGTCTGACCAGGAAAAAGCCAGCAGGAGCCACGAGCTTCACTTGAAGAATATGCTGGATATCAGAGATCCCGTTGTCATAGCGGATATGGCAGGTGAAATTGTAGATCTTAATAGTGCTGCCGTGGAGCTGTATGGTTGGAAAAAAGCTGACCTCGTTGGCAAAAAAGTCACGACAGTGATTCCTGCAGATAATCAAAAGCAAGCAGGACTATTGGTCCAAAACTGCAAGAATGGTGAAGCAGTTAAAAATGCTAAAATTATTCACTGGTCTAAATCGGGTCAAATCATCCCGGTGCAGGTGAGCATGTTTTTGGTCCATGACTCCGATGAACGACCACAGAACATCGTTAATATTTGCATACCACTTGAAGCGGATCTATCTCAGGGATCTTTCAGTGGGGCTATTGATACAAGCGGGTTGTTCAGGGATTATGTTGATGCTGTTGTCATAGAGGATATGTCTGGAAAAGTTGTGGATCTAAATCAGGCCGCAAAAACGATGCTCGGGTGGCGTAAAAGTGAAATTGTCGGAAAACCGATCAAAAATATCATTCCTCAGGATCAACAGAAACAGCACGAGAAGATTTTGCTGCTTCTACAGAATGATGTCCCAATTGTAAGGGTAGAGAGTAAACGTTGGTCAAAGACTGGACAGGTCTACCCGGTGGCAGTATCTCTGGTAATGCTCAAGGATGGAGACGGATCACCTGGCGCGGTCGCTAATATTATTCAGGATATTTCGGAACTGATTAAAATTCGAGAGCAAAAACAAAGGCTGGAACGCCAGGTGGGCTTTCATAATTAGGCCGAAATCAGAGCGAACGTTTACTCACTAATTCAGCTTGGCGAAACGCATTTGTTATTCGCCATCCTCAACATTGAATTTCCAGTTACCCGCTTCGTCGATCCAGATATTCTTATCCAAAAGACCAGCGGTCTGGCATTTAATTCGGTATGCGACTCCATCGTAGCTTCGATATCTGTAGTGTTTGTCGGCAAAATATTTCCCGGTCAGTTCCCCCGGGTTTATATCATTCCAGGGCTTGCCAACCACTTGTGTAAATGCAGGGGCCAGGGGGTAGGTACTCTCGGCAGCATAATAGAGGCGTAGCTGCCTACGAATCGTACCGATGGCAGAGACGGCTTCGGTTCGCTTGGCTTCCATAATATTTTTATTAAAGATGGCGATGCCAATAGATGCGAGAATACCGGTGATGACGACGACAATCATCAATTCTACTAGAGAGAATCCACGACGGTATTTGGTTTGCGTCGCCATATTATGTAAGCGAGTGATCAATATTGAGTGCTAGCAAATAAACCAGGATAATTAATATCCTGGTTTATGTCATCACAAATTCTGCTGGAAGAAAAATCCTCCACGCTCAGATCCTGCACACCTATTTACCTACAAGCCCCAGATTCTTAAGCTCTTTTTCATAACGAGTGACCAGATTTTCCATTTGGTCAATAACCGCCTTGACAGCCTCAGGTTTGGTCATATCGACACCAGCCTCCTTAAGCTGTTCAACGGGGTAATCACTACCACCAGATTTAAGGAGATTGATGTAGTCCGCCTTGGCTTTCTTCTTTGATTTGCGCGTTCCCTCATTCATTTTTTTGAAGAGTGCTGCAGAAGCTGCATAGCTGGTGGCATATTGATAAACATAATAGGGGACTGCAGAAAAGTGGGGAATTCTCGCCCAGGTTACATCATAGAGTTCATGATTCTCCATTGAATCTCCATAGTAGTCAACCAATACCTGGTGATAGACTCCATTCAAGACATCTGCCGTGATAGGCTGTCCATCCTCAACTAACTTATGAACCTGATATTCATAATCCGCGAATAAGACCTGGGTATAAAAAGTGCCGGCAATATTGTTAATTGCATGGCTGAGCAGCACAAGTCGTTCCCTGGCGTCCTTGGTATTATTTAACATGTACTCGAGCAAATGTGCCTCAGCCATAGTTGATGCGACTTCGGCGACAAAAAGTGTATAACCAGCATTACTATAGGTTTGAGATTCATTGGCATACATCGTATGCACGGTATGACCCATCTCATGTGCCAGAGTGAAAACATTGTCCAGTGTATTATTGTAGTTCAGCAACATAAAAGGATGAACCCCATAGAGCCCTGCCGAAAAGGCCCCCGTGGTTTTCCCTGGCGTTTCATAGACATCAACCCATCCTGGCGAAAAGGCCATTCCCAGTTTATCGACATAGCTCTTGCCCAGAGGTCCCATTGATTCCTGAACCATCTCCGCAACACCGTCGTAATCGTATTCTTTATCAAAGTCAATCACTGGTATTGCTGAATCATAACCATCATATTCTTCCAGTTTGAGGGCCTCCTTGCGCAATTTGTGGTAGCGACGCAGGGGCTCTGATCCCGCCCGGCCTTGTTCCAACAAATTTAAATAGACATCGGTGGGAATATTGTTGTTTTCGAGGGTTGCTTCGAGAGTTGAACCATAGTTGCGTGCTTGAGCAAAAGCCCAATCCCTTTGGCATATCCCGTCATAAGATGCTGCATAAGTGTTAATGGTTTTATTGTAAGTGCCATTTCGTTCGAGGAAGGCAGCTTTCCTATCTTCATGACTGCGGGATGTGTTAAATATCCTACCGGCTTCACCTTCGGATATCTGAACGGTGTCACCCGTTGAAAGAACGATAGTTCCAAATTCAATATCGGCTGTGGAAAGCTGGTTATAAACATTGCCTGGCAAGCCACTCAAACGGCTGAAATAGGAGAGCAATCTTTCACTGTTTTCATCCAGTACATGGGCTTGTTGACGATAAAGATCTTCGATACCAAAACGGTAGTCGCCAAGTGCTGAATTTTCGTTAAATAACTTTTCCATCGTCTCCCATGGAATCTGAAGAAGTTCAGGTGAGAACCAGGCAGTTGCTGTTCCGAATTTGGAAAAGAGAATCTCAACTTGTTGCAGTTTGGCATAAACTTCATTGTCGCGATTATCCAAGGCTCTCACTAGACCGGCGTAAGTCTGGACACGATCAGCCAGCAGACCTAATTTCTCTCGCATGGTAAAAGCTTTGAGCAAGGCTTCCGGTCCATTGGCAAGGGTGCCTTTAAGCGTAACATACTTATCCATCAACGCTTCGAGGTTATTCAGGTCTCTTTCCCAGGCAGCCCAGTCACTATAGATATCTCCAAGGTTCCATTTGTGTTTTGCAGCAATGCTTGCCCTGTCTTTAGGAGATGCCATGAGCATTTGCGTGGCAAGGATTAGGACCAAAAAAAAGGTGCCTGATTTAACCAAAGATTTCATTTTGTACTCCATTTACATATCCCTATTAACTGTTTTTTGTGACAATATTTATAGCTACTCATCAGCTGTAAAATCAACGCCTAAACTATTCAAATTCTCTCGAATTACACTCGGAGTTTTATTACGTTTTTGTTTGCCGGGGGTGTCCTAGTGCACACCTGAAATTTCATAGGCTTTTTCACCGGCTTCGATTTCAACTGATAGCATGTTTTCCGCAGGTGGGAGTGGACAGGTGGCATAGGCTGAAAATACACAAGGCATATTATAAGATTTATTAAAATCGATGAATGTTTCCCCCTTTTCATCGACTGCAGGAACGACCAAAAATCGACCAGCTCCATATGTACTGAGTCCGTTTGTCGCATCTCCAAATATAATGAAATAACTCTCATCACCTGGATCTGCAAGGGGAGTGAGTGTGTAGGAATGCTTATTTATTTTGAAGTGTAGCAAGCCTGGAGTAGCAGTAGGGCTGGTGTCACCCAGAACATTCACAATATCGACTCTGGTTGTGGTATCAAAGGACTCTATAGTTGCAGGGATTCGCCAGGCACTGTCTATTGGAAATAATTCAGTGGGTTTGAAATTCACATAATTAGGGTGTTTAGAGTCTTTTAAGCGAACGCCTGTGCGCTCACCTCGTTGGATGATATACCAGGTAAGACTACCCCATGTGAGAATATCAGGGTCTCCACTGTCATCCTTCTTGAGACCTGTTTCATTCACAAGCGCGTCCTGACGGTAGATCTGAACACTGTCTGACACTCTTATCGAGACACTGTCACCTTCTAGATGGAGTACACCCATCCAGGGAGGGACATTCTCGCCGTGAAAAATGAGTTGGTTATCAGCGGCCGCGCCAAAACGATTGTCGCCTTGTTCAAGCCAGAAAAGACCTGACAATGTTAACCAGCCATCGGATTGATTGAGACGGGCATTTCTTTCATGATGCCAATCAAGAATCTGTTTCTCATATTCAGAGAGTGCTTCATTTGAATCTGGTAAGGTTGCCACACATGTTGAGAGTGAAAATAATATGACCAATGCAAATAATTTGAATCGCATGATTCGTCCCTTAATTAGCTCAGTTTTTGTCTGATGAATTTACGCATGCTCAATATATAATGAATACATCCTTGCCAGTATCAATTCTTGATCTCTATTGGATCGCGATGCCAGAAGTCAGCCAGTAGGGGGAAGCTGCAAATAGCTTCTCGAAAGTTGATCGAAGATCTGGATTCTTTGGATTAGGAGTGACCGTCGTTTAACAAATCTATGCTTCAAAACTTGGCAGGGTAAATATCAACAGGAAATAGAACTTCAGGTCCTCGAAATATATTATTTAATATACAAAGGATACTAAATATTGGTTTAATTTTCAAGCAATCATAATTAAACACTACAGGGAGCAAACTTTACCATGAAACGACAATTAACATTTATTGCCATGCTTGCATTTCTGATCCTGGCGGGGTGTGAAAAAAAGACAACAACTGAATCCGAAACGCTTGGGAAAAATGCCCAGAACACCGAATTGTCAAATTCAGATGAGATTAATATTAATGCAGCTGATCTTCCTGCAGCCATTCTGGCTTACCTGGAGCAAAATTATCAAGGCTATCTCTTTGAAGAAGCAGAAATCGAAGGGTCTGGCGCAGCTGCTACCTACACGGTCGAGATAAGAATTAACGACCAGGATATTGAGCTGGTTTTTGACAGTATTGGTAGTTTTGTTGGACTCGAAGACGATGACGAAGACAATGATGAAGACAATGATGAAGGCGAACAGAATGAACGAGAAATTGACATCTCAGAGCTTCCTGAAGGAGTGGTCAATTCTATTGCTAACCTCTATCCTGGTTCCACAATATTGGAGGCCGATGAAATTACGGCTGCTGATGGAAGTTTCAGGTATGAGATAGAAATTCAAGTTGGAAGCGAGAACATCGATTTAATGTTTGCTGCTGATGGAACCTATATGGGGCTTGAAGATGATGGTGGTTACTACGACGATGAAGATGAAGATGAAGATGATGAAGATGGAGATAACGATGGTGATCATGAAAATGAGGATGGCGAGTAGTCACCCATTTTGTATAATGGGGTAATCATATCCTCATCTGAAGAGGCAGTAATATTTAGGGTGGACAGGACAGATTACTGTCATGTCCACCTTTCAATTTAGGCAGAGATGGTCTTCGTTTTGACTTCGCTCAAACGAAGACAAATGCTTCCTTTTTGAAATCAAAAAGGGAGGTGGAGGCGGGGAGATTCTAAGGACCTGAATTTATCAATTTTAGCGTAATTGACGTATCTGTCTTTCTATCAGCGACTTACAGATGGTGTTGGGTTGCTTCATGCGCTCCCAATTTCACCCAATATCACCGCTTGTCATGCAAAATGTAGCACGTGGTCGATACACTTGTTTTTCACAGATTGAGCATTTTCAGCAGACCCATTCTCCCAATCTGGTGGCCTATTTGCCCCAGGGATTTTAAGTCCTAGGGCCTGTCTCCGTAAGTGTACGTGTATCATTGAGATACATCGAAATGAGAATTGTCATGTGCACTATGGCAGCAGTAATTGGAGCTCTTTCTGTGGGATTTAAGTCCCTTGTAGGGATGTCTCTGGTAGTCCTATGGTAAGCAGGTTTCAGCTCTCAGTTTATTAGACCGTAAAATCGTGCCTTAATTATGAGGCCCCCTTTTTGAGACAATATGAGTTCTGATTGGGACTGTAAAAATGTCCTTGGGGTTATGAGATCAACTAAAATCTATAAATTGTAAGTCGTCAAAGTAATTCGGACAAGATCGCTTAAAAAATAAGAGACACTTTCCGGGCATCCAACATATTAAGCAAACACCTCTTGGTGCTGCGATTTCATGTTAATACGCTTCCTCATCTGAAGCGTTTTTTGTTTGATGAGGTCTCTCTTTGTTAAGATCTTCTCCTTTCTTCCAAAATACATATCAGCCGGGGTCACATTATCAAGCGACTCATGTATTCTCTCATTATTGTAATGATTTACCCATTTGGCGATCTCTTGCTCTAGGTCTCCAGGCATGTAATAGTTATCCAGTTTGATCACATTCTTCATACTACGGTGATAGCGTTCGATCTTTCCTTGAGTCTGAGGATGATAAGGAGCTCCACGAGTATGATCCATTTCTTGGGTCTTGAGATACTTCTTCAGTTCACCAGAGACATAGCAGGGGCCGTTATCTGATAATAGCCGTGGCCTATGCTTGACAATGACCTGATCTGTCCCAGTCTCAGCGATAGCCATATCTAGAGATTCCTGGACATCCTCAGCATTCATGGTGGTAAACAACTTCCATGATAGAATGCGTCTGGAGTAATCATCAAGAACTGTGGATAAGAAGAACCAACCCCAGCCAATCACCTTGAAGTAAGTGAAGTCAGTCTGCCACATCTCATTGATCCGAGTTGTGGGATTCTTGAACTTATCTGATGCTGCCATGACAATGTAATGAGGGCTAGTAATCAGGTCATAACTCTTCAGGATGCGATATACACTTGATTCAGAGATGAAGTATCCGAATGTATCAGTGATATGCCAGGCTAACTCCCTGGGCGACTTTTCAGTCAGATCTAAAGCAATATCCTTGACCTTCTCACGTTCCTCATCAGGAATACGATTCCAGAACCGCTTGGTGTGAGGTTCTGCATCTGCCAGTCCATCAAGACCATTCTCATGGTAACGGCCATACCAATCGTAGAAGGTGCTGCTTGGTATATCTAACTCACGTAGGGTCTGCTTAACAGGCAACTGTGATCCTTCTACAAGACGAATGGTCTCATACTTCTCTGATTGGGTGTATCTCATATACCGCTCACTGGTATACCCTGACCAACACAACTTTTTTTTAATACGTCAGCCTTCATCGCTAAGCTGGCATATAACTGTTTGAGATGATTATTCTCTTTGCGGAGCTCATCTACTTCAGTGCTGTTAGCTTCACGGACGATATCTCCGGAGAGGCGTTTCTTGCCAGCCTCAAGAAAGTCTTTGCTCCACTTATAATAAAGGTTCTGAGCAATGTTTTCTTTACGGCAGATCGAGGCAATGGTCTCTTCGCCTCGTAATCCTTCAAGTATTATTCTGATCTTTTCTTCTGCTGAATACTGCTTACGGGTATTTCTTTTGATCGCTTTTACTCGTTTCTCTACTTCTGACTTTGGGCTCATTATTGGCTCCTTTTACGGTTTGTTAGCCGCCCAAAGTATCTCTTATTTATTTAATTCAAATGAACCGAATTGGTCTGACTCCACACAGATCTACAACAACAGTAGTGGAAAATCCAGTACCAGTGAGCATCATTAATGCTAAAAGCAGAATTAGTTTTTTCATGATTGTTCTCTTTCTCTGAATGATATGAAAGATTAATTGCCGGGGGGGGCGGGAGGCTCAGGTAGCCCTACAGCCTCTTCAGGTCCGCTCAATAATATGGCGACGGTGGCAATAGTAACCACACCTCCACCAGTGAGATACATCCACAATTTGCTTTTTTCTTTTATGCCAGCCATGCGTTTGGCCAATTTTTCCATGAGGACGATAAGCCCATCGATGTCACCTTTGTAGGTTTCAGAATAGCTATTATCAATGCGTCCTGTTGTACAATTGATCATCCTCACGTCAATCGTATAGGTGGTTTGCAGTTTACCGATATATCCGAGAACTACAAATTCAGCACCCTGCTTACGACCCGCTTCAGCTACAGCCTTTTCATCGAAGCCATCTGATAATTGAAGTGCCAATTCCTGGTCCAGCGCCTCCAGTTCATTTCTCTCCATAACTTCAAATTTTTGGGTTTGAACCAGCTGACTGCGGAATCGCTCTGAAAGAACAGTGATATCCTGTGTGGGAACGGGTCCGAGAGGACTTAAATCCATTACGGCAATTTTTTGTGCATGTAAAGTGCCTGATAGTAACAAGCAAAAGAGGAGTGTTTTAAGTCGTAAGGATGACATAATTATTGTCCATTTGATTAATGAAAATTAGCCTGTTGCCCTAGCTTAAACCCTTGCCCGCTCCCAAAAAAGGATGAATTTGATCAGCTTATCCAATCCACAGAGAAAATTTATCAATCAATTCGGTCGTTCGACCCGGCAAGAATGGGAAAAAATTATATCTCCAATCCTTCAAAGCAAGCAGTAATGTAGATAGACTGCTACTATTTAGACCTGCATCATAAGCACATTATATTTTAAATCTCATGAATTACCCTACATGGGAACCCTTTCCTTGATTGTTAGGAGCGTCCACCTTAGTTTTAAGCGCTCCCTCAACTCAGAAGGAGCAAGTTTGATTTAAGCAAAGGATATATGATGGATCTTAAAGCAATACTTTCTGGTATTGATGTTAGAGCCGATTGGATCGGTCTACGTTATGTCAAAGAAAATACAGGTTTCAGACTTGTCAGAGATGGTAACCCTGATGCAAATACACGAGAATCGAAACAGGGTTTGATGGTAGAAGTTCTGGTGAATGGCCAATTCGCCTATTATGGTACCAGCCGAATGGATATAGCCGGGATACAGGCTGCCGCAGAAAAAGCCGTAATAATGGCAACGGCAGCTTCAAAATTTAGTCTGCACTCGTTTGGAGTGGAGGCTCGACCCGTTGCAAAGGGGACTTACAGATCACCCTACCAGACAGCCGCGGATGTCTTCTCCCCAGGTGAACTCTCAGCCCTCCTTATAAAAGCCACCGGCGAATTAAAAGTATCAGATAAGGTTGTGACCACCAACGCAATTGCCCGTACGGTTGAAACAGAATCGCACTTTGTGTCTTCAAATGGTAGTGATGTGGAGCAACAATATCTTATGGTTTCGGCTGATTATTCAGCCATTGCTCATGATGGTACCATCACCCAGAAAAGGACCGATGGTGGTCTCCTTGCCAATAGTTTCCAGAAGGGCATGGAAGTATTTAATGAAGCAGATGTTTTGGAAAGATGCCGAAACATTGGTGCAGAAGCTATAGAGCTCCTGAGCGCCGAAGAATGTCCAACTGGAACCCAGGATCTTGTCCTCGCTCCTGATCAAATGATGTTGCAAATTCACGAGAGTGTCGGTCATGCCTTAGAGATTGATAGAATCCTTGGCGATGAACGAAATTACGCTGGTTGGAGCTTTGTCCGTCTTGATGATTTTGGGAAATTACAGTACGGTTCTCCTCTCATGAATATCACCTTTGACCCTTATGTTGAGAATGAATTTGCCTCTTACGCCTACGATGATGGCGGCCTGAAGGCAGAGAAGGAATTTTTAATCAAGGACGGTCTGCTGATTCGCGGCCTGGGTGGTATGGAAAGCCAATTACGTTCAGGGATTGACGGTGTGGCCAATTTCAGAGCGAGTTCCTGGAACAGAGCTCCCATTGATCGCATGGCCAACCTCAATCTTGAACCAGGTAGCTCCAGTCGCGATGAAATCATTGGATCAGTGGAAAAGGGCGTCTTTATGACTTCTAACCGCTCCTGGTCCATCGATGACTATCGTAATAAATTTCAATTTGGATGTGAATATGGGAAGCTGATTGAAAATGGTAAACTGACCAGGACCGTAAGAAATCCCAACTATCGCGCCATTTCAAACCCATTCTGGCGAAGTCTTAAAAAGGTGGGGAATCGAGATACCTTTGAAGTCTACGGGACACCCTTTTGTGGCAAAGGCGAGCCGAATCAGATAATCCGTGTAGGGCACGCCAGCCCCTTGTGTCTGTTTGACAGTGTCGAAATATTTGGCGGAGCTTAATTGCCAGATGCATTTCTACATAAACTGTCAAATGATTAATACTTATTGAGGGATCTAATGGAAAAATTATTTAAACAAATCAGCAGGACTATCAATGCTGAACTTCAAACTGGTGAACATCTGGGTTTGAGTTTTGGTGGTGAAAATTCAACTTTTACACGAATCAACGCTGCCAAAGTAAGACAGACTGGCAATGTGGATGAAGCTGACCTTGGTTTTAACCTTATATATGAGGGAAAACGCTGTACAGGTAGCGTATCACTTTCAGGTGATTTAAACGAAGATTTAGCTCGGGCTCGAGCAGAACTGAGCAGACTCAGAGCTGAGGTGGTCCAACTCCCTGAAGATCCATACATTGTGATTCCCGACAGCCAGGAGACAAGTTTGAGCGAAAAGCAGGGGTCCATACCAGCCTCCGCTGATATCCCAGCCAAGATTTTACCAGCTATGGGATCTGTCGATCTCACTGGAATATGGGCTTCGGGAAGAATTTATCAGGGATCAGCGAATTCTGCCGGTGGTTATCATTGGTTCTCATCAGACTCCTTCTCGCTGGATTATTCACTGATCACTCCGGAAGAGAAGATGGTTAAATCAACCTTTGGTGGAACCCACTGGGATCAAACTGCCTATGAATCATTTCTGGATGAATCGATTAATAAACTCAAACTGATGGCCTTGCCTCCGAAAAAAATTGAACCTGGCAAGTATCGAACTTTTATCGCTTCAGCTGGTGTGGCGGATATTCTTTCCATGTTCTCCTGGGGTGGTGTGTCAGAGGCGGCCATTCGCCAAAGCGAGAGCTGTCTCGGGAAGATGCGAAATGAGGGTAAGAAATTATCTGATTTGTTCACTCTCTCAGAAGACTTTAGCTCTGGTTTTGCTCCCCGATTCAATGGTAATGGCGAAGTTGCATCGGAGAAAACAATCATCATTGAAAATGGCGAATTAAAACAAACGCTGGTAAGCTCAAGAACAGCCAAGGAATACGGTGTCGAATCAAATTTCGCTTCCGAAGGCGAGGGTTTGCGAGCCCCGGTAATGGGCGTTGGGAATCTCAAGGACGCTGATGTGCTAAAAGCCCTCGGAACAGGCGTGTATCTCTCCAATCTTCATTATTTGAATTGGAGCGATATGATCGGCGGACGAATCACCGGGATGACACGCTATGCCTGTTTTTGGGTTGAAAACGGGGAAATAGTAGCACCAATCGAGAATATGCGCTTTGATGACAGTATCTATAGTTTCCTCGGGGACAAACTCGAGCAGGTCACGGATACTGCTCAAATAAATCCAGCCGTTGGGACTTACGATGGTCGAGAACTTAACGCCGTTATTTGTCCCGGAATTTTGTTGAAATCATTCTCCCTAACCTTATAGGACACCATGTCTAAATCAAAATCAGATCATCGCTATCTACTCATTGTAAACCCCGAAGCGGGCAGTCGCTCAACCATGAAGGCATTACCAGAGATTGAAAGATTATTGCGAGCTCGAAATGCTGACTATGAGTTTCACTTCACCAAAGAGCGTGGTCATGCTACCGAATTGGTAAAGGAGGTTGGGGTCGACTTCGATGTCATCGTGTCAGTTGGTGGAGATGGAACCATCAATGAAATTGTTAACGGGATGCCTGACCTGAATAAGCCTCTTGGACTGTTACCCATTGGTACCGGGAATGATTTCGCCCGCAGTATTTCCATGAAGATAGGTGATCTTGAAAACGCCGTAGATGTGCTTTTAGCTCACGATGTAAAAAAAGTTGATGTAGGCGAAGCCAATGGTCGACGCTTTATCAATGTCATGGGTTTAGGCTTTGAGGGTCGGGCAAATGATATCGGCAAAATGCTGCCCTTTTTACAAGGCATACCAAAGTATTTGATTGCTATTGGGGGCACCTATTTAACCTATAAACGCATGCCATTGCGATTGAAATTCAATGATCTGGAGATTGATGATAAAGTTTTTCTTTTGAGCATCGGGAATGGCTGGAATGTGGGTGGTGGATTACAGCTCACGCCCAGCGCCAAACTGGATGACGGTCTGTTTGATGTCTGCTATGTCCAGAATATCAGCCGTTTTCGGATATTACAGGCCTTTGGGAAACTTTATGACGGCACTGCTGAAGAGGTCCCGGAAGTGAAAATGTACAGGACCAAAGAGCTACATATTGAAAGTGATACTCCAATATCAGCTCATATTGATGGTGAATCATTTAGTCCAGCCCAGAGGGAATTCACAGTGCGCATAATACCTGCTGCCCAGGAGGTTATTGGCAACTGGTCAGCGGACAAAAGATTTAATTCATAAATTTCAACGGGGATACAACCAAGTGCAGAGGTGAGAAAAATGAGACGTTTTTTATTGACGATGGTGGTATTAAGCCTGGTTGGCAGCATTGTCATCGGACAGGGCTTGAAACCTTATATAATGGGCGCACAAAGTTCAGAGAGCCTTGATGTAGCGAAAACCAAAACCACTAAGTCTCTCATGGCAGCTGGCTTTACTATTCTGGGATCATATCAGCCGGCTGCTGACGAAACGCGCTGGGTAATCATTGTTAATTCAACTGAAATGGTTGAGGCTATCCAGGCTTTTGGGGAGCTGACTGGATTTGCGGCCGCCCTGCGAGTAGGGTTGACCTTGGAAAGCGGAAAGGTAAATATTTCTTATACCAATCCCATATATTTGGGAAATGCATATTTCCAAAAGAATTATCCAGAGGTAGAAGATAAATTTGTAGCTGTAGCGGGTAACTTGCTTGCGGCAATGGCTGAGCTGGGGGAAGTCAAAAATGAAAGTTTTGGCTCACTTGAGGGAATTACCCCCAAGAAACTTGCCCATTTTCACTATACGATTGGAATGCCCTACTTTGAAGATGTTGTGCTGCTAACGGAATTTTCTAAATACTCAGTGGGTAAGAGTATCATCGAATCCAAGTTATCCAAAGGGGGCGACACAGAGCTGATTTATGCCTACGAAATTCCAGGTCAGGAATTAAAGATCTATGGTATCGCGCTTGGTGGTGAGGCTGGAGAATCACATTTTCTGCCAATCATTGATCTTGGCCAACCGAAACATACGTCTTCTCTGCCCTACGAAATTCTGCTCATGGGCAAGACCGCTGTCATGATGCATGGACGATATCGAATAGCCCTGTCCTTTCCGGATCTCTCTATGACCACTTTTTCAAAGATCATGTCCACACCGGGAGAAATCGAAGATCTAATGCGGTCCGTCACCGAATAGCTGCATCCCAAAGCAATAGGGTTTGCTCATACAGGGAAGCTCGACATGGTGGCGAGAGTTGACCCACACTCAAATCATTCAGGATAAAATGAAACTATTGACAGGCTTGGGAATGCATTTTTCAAGCGTCATTTAAAAAGGGGATAATTATGCAATATACAAATCTAGGCCGGCGCGGACCCAGGGTTTCAACGATTGGATTTGGTGCCTGGGCCATCGGTGGTATGAACTGGGGACCCACGGATGATGATGTTTCGAAAAAAGCCCTACATGCCGCTTTGGATGCAGGCGTAACATTTTTTGATACTGCTGATGTCTATGGCTTTGGTCATTCAGAAGATCTGATCGCAGAAGTAATTAAAGAACGAGGCAAAGGTGACTTGATAATAGCCACCAAGGCTGGCAACGATTTTTACCATGCCGGCAAAGACAATGATAGTGGCTATGGTGCAATTCAACAGAATTATAAGAAGAAATATTTAATTGAAGCAGCTGAAAAGAGTCTGAAGCGTCTGGGTCTGGAAACTCTGGATATACTTCAATTGCACAGTCCAGATCTTGAAAAGCTGGAATGGGATGATCCCTGGGAGGCTTTGACATTATTGAAGGAGCAGGGCAAAATCCGACACGCAGGCTTATCCATTCAATCATTCAAAGAATCAGAGCAGGCGCACCTTCTGGAGAGACACAAGGGTCTGCTCGATTGTATTCAGGTCCGCTATAATCTGTTAGAACGCAAGGCTGAAAAGTTACTCTTCCCAGAAGCGATCAAGTATGGTGTAGGCGTAATTGTTCGCATTCCCATGTTGTTTGGTTTGCTTAGCGGAAAATTCAATCGCCAGAGCATTTTCGAAGGTGATGACCATCGACGTTTCAATCTTGATGCCGAGAAACTGGAGAGCTATCTGAGAAAAATGGAGTCAATGAGTGACCTTTATGAGCGCTATCCTGATTTCAGCCCGGCTCAGGTAGCCTTACGATTTGGGATTTCTCATCCAGCTTGTTCTGTCTCCATCCCAGGAGGCAAAACACCCGTGCAGGTCAAAGAAAATTGTGCTGCTTCGGATATGCCTTCTATCATTCTGCAACCACCCAAGAGCGGTCTTGACGAACAATAAATTCAAAACAATCCTCATAACGGGTGCCAGCACGGGGATCGGTCGACAGCTGGCCCTGGATTATGGCCAGGCGGGGGCTGCGCTCTGGTTGCTAGCGAGGTCGGAACAAAAATTAGAGAGCCTGGCCTCGGAGATTAGAGCCCATGGGGGCGAAGCTCATGTATTGGTTTGTGATGCAACAATTGAAAAAGATCTGCTGGAGTCTTTGAATACAGCCCAGGCAGAATCAGCAGGCTTTGATCTGGTAATTGCCAATGCAGGCCGGGGTGGGAAAATGTCCTACCCTAACAAAAATAATATCGAAGTTTTAAACCGAGTCATCGATTTAAACTTTCGAGCAGCGACCCAAACCCTGGAATTCTTTGCCAGATATATGGTGGAGGCAGGCAAAGGACACCTGGTTGGCGTCAGCAGCATTGCCGGCTTTCGAGGGATCCCATCAAGTGGTCCATACAGTGCCACAAAAGCTGCGCTGATCAGCTACCTTGAGTCGCTGAGGTTTTCAGTACAACCCTTTGGTATCAATGTTAGTGATATTCGCCCCGGTTGGGTCAGGACACCTCTAACCGATCAGAATAATTTCCCCATGCCCTTTTTAATGGATGTGACTTTAGCCAGCCAGAAAATTAGGCGTGCTCTTGGGAAAGGTCGAAAGCGGTTCACTTTTCCGTGGCAAATAGCGATTTTCGTCCATCTTATGAAAGCCATGCCAGATTTCATATATGACTGGCTGGGAGCAAAATTATATGGGAAACAAGCAGTATCCGGCAGGACAAGTAAATCAACAGAGAACACTCCCGGCGAAAGTATTTTAAAGGACCATCCCTGATTCAGATCCTTATCTTTCCTCTAGAATCCACACCGATAAAGCCTATTTTTAAACGATGATCAAGATCATAGATAAATATATTTTTCGTGAATTACTAACTCCATTCATGTATTCATTGTTTGTTTTAACAATGATCTTTCTGGTAAATTTTGTTATCCGCGCCATGGACAGGATTTTGGGAAAGGGGCTCTCCTTTTTCATTATTCTTGAATATATAGCACTCAACCTGGCCTGGATTCTCGCCCTGGCCATCCCACTCTCGGTTCTGGTTGCCGTGTTGCTGGCCTATGGACGTCTGGCAACCGATCATGAGGTTACCGCCATGCGATCCGGAGGGATTTCGCTTAATCGCATTATGGCGCCGGCATTGGTCTTCTCAATCCTGGTAGGTAGCTTTACGCTTTATTTTAATACATCAATCCTGCCCGATGTCAATCATCGAGCTCGACTTTTAGGCTCAGATATATATCGGAAACGTCCGGATCTGGATATTGTACCAGGTTATTTCATTGATGATCTGCCTGACTATAACATTCGGGTGAATGAGGTTACTGAAAAAGGTCTAAAGGGTGTCATCATCTTCTCAAAAAGCGATCTCCGAGAGCAGGTTTCCATTTTTGCAGAATCGGGTCGAACTGAAACGGCAGGCGGGCAGATAATCTTCACACTCTATAACGGTGAAAAGCATTTGCTGGATCTAGATAAACTGGATGACTATCAGAGAGAGTATTTTGATTCAACCCGACTCACAGTAAAAGTGAATAACCTGGAGCTAAAACGCAGAGAATCCGCGGTTCGAGGTGATCGGGAAATGACCCCGGAAATGATGTATCAACGAATTGATGAAAACCAGGTACGCTTTGAACAGACAATCTCCAGAATGTTGAGTATAAGAGTGAATAGCCCTCTTTTTGATGGGGATTCCATTGTCGATATGCTGGCCGTCATGGATACACTTAAGCGTATCCCCGTTCCAGAAAACGGGATTATGGATGCCAGAACGAGGGTCTGGAACCGGACCATAGATAAATTGGAAAGTCAGGAGCGTCTCCTGAATAGCTATCTCAAGCAGGGGAATAAGTATCTGGTAGAAATTCATAAAAAATATGCTATGGCTGTAACCTGCGTTGTTTTTGTTCTTGTAGGAGTTCCCCTCGGTATCATGACACGCAAATCAAGCGGTACCATAGGAGTCGCGATCGGAATGTTCTTTATCTACTGGGCTGCTCTGATCGCAGGTGAAGAATTGGCTGATAGAAGAAAAATGGATCCTATCCTGGCAATGTGGGCTCCCAATGGCATTATGGCCATAGTCGGTATCTGGATAAGTGTCCAGGTTTCAAGAGAAAGAACTGTAATCAATATTTTATGGCTGAAAACCGTTTTAAATCCCGGAAATTGGAGATTGCTTAGCAATAGAAAATCTTGACAAAGTAAGCATTTACAAAAGTAGAGTATCCGTCTATATTGCCGTTCATAATTGATGCTGAGGAGAGTGTTTGAATGTCACTTCATACAATCGTACTAGTTAAACAAGTCCCCGATACTTCGAATATTTCTGGTGAGGTCATGAGACCAGACGGAACTGTAAACAGAGCACGTTTACCTGCCATTTTTAATCCCGAAGATCAGGAAGCCCTTGAGCTGGCCTTGCGCTTGAAGGATAAACATGGTGGCAAAGTTACAGCCCTGACCATGGGACCCCCCAATGCAGCTAATATGCTGCGCGAATGTCTCTATATGGGCGCGGATCGAGCTATTCTGGTGAGTGACAGACGTTTTGCCGCGGCTGATACACTTGCTACCTCTTATGCGCTGCACAAGGCAGTTCACCACATTGGCAAATATGATCTCATTTTTGGAGGTCGCCAGGCTATCGATGGTGATACTGCTCAGGTGGGTCCCCAGACTGCTGAAAAATTGGGAATTCCCCAGATCACCTATACCCTGGAAGTTCAGAATCTGGATCTTAAAAAACGGACCATTCGAGCCAAGCGCGCAATAAAAAATGGCTATGAAATTCTTGAAGCGCCTCTTCCCGTATTGCTAACAGTTACCAAGGATGCTGCAGAACCACGCCCCTTTGATGTGAAAAGGCTTTGTACCTACAAGCGCGCCCAGTCAAAATTTGAAATCGAAGCCATGGTGGATGATAGTCATGATCTGGTATGGATGGATGAGCTCATGGAAAAAGCCAAATCAAGTGATCTTCTGATTGAAACCTGGAATATTGAAGATATCGATGCAGATGTTGAAATGTGTGGTCTGGCTGGATCCCCAACCAAAGTTCATAAGGTAGAGAACGTGATTCTTAGTGGGTCGGATTTCAAAAAAGTTCCAGCGACAGCTGAGGGGATGAATGAGATGATCACAGAACTCATGCAAGATCACATTTTTGGTTAATTCAAGTAGCGTTTTGGCTTTGTAGTTCACGGGAGTCCTGAAGGAATTTATGAATTCGAAAATTAAAGATATGGTATGGGTGTTTGCTGAGCAAACTGACGGCGAACTTGCAGATGTAGGCCTGGAGTTGTTGCACAAGGCTCGAACCCTGGCAAAAAAGATGCACTCCGATGTGAGTGCAGTATTATTGGGTCACAATGTTGAGAACTTGACATCAGTATTATTCGCTCATGGCGCAGATAATGTTTATTTGCTAGACGATCCTGAGCTAAATGATTTCCGCAGTATGCCATATGCTAATTTGATTACAACCCTGGTTGAAGAAAAGAGACCCCGAGTTGTGCTCTTTGGAGCCACCCATATTGGGAGAGACATTGCTCCACGTGTAGCTTCGCATACCAGGTCAGGTCTGACAGCTGATTGTACTGAACTCAAGATCGAGACATTAACAATCCGGAAGGTGGAGCATAAGGATCTTTTGCTGCAAATTAGACCTGCTTTTGGTGGAAATATTATTGCAACCATTATTTCCCCTGATGTTCCGATTCAGATGGCCACCATCAGGGAAGGCGTGATGGAGATGGGCGAGCCCGATGCCTCACGTAAGGGAAAAATTATTAAGGTCCCAGTCCAGCTGGATCCTGTAGAAATTGCAGTGAGAATTATTGAAAAGCATCTGGAACCATCTGGCGTAAACCTTAAATCTGCTCCGATTATCGTTGCTGGTGGTTATGGTGCAGATACACCGGCAAAATTCCAACTCATTAAGGATCTTGCTAAGGTGTTGGGGGCTGAGGTTGCAGGATCAAGGGCTGCTGTGGATGCCGGATTAATTTCACCTGAACGTCAGGTTGGGCAGACAGGCACGACGGTGCGACCCAAACTCTATATCGCAATTGGCATATCTGGTGCCATACAGCATAGGGCTGGAATGCAGGAGTCTCAAAAAATCATAGCCATCAATAACGATCCTGATGCTCCTATTTTTCAAATAGCTCACTACGGCATTTCCGGAAACTTGGAAGAAGTTATCCCCAAGCTCATCGCAGCCTACAAAAGTCAATTACACTAAGACGAGCCATCTGAAAAATGATTTTACACTTAATTGTGCCTGCTCATAAAGATGAATCGGAAATTACTCCCTCAACACTGAACGAGGTTTAAGCATGTCAAATTTTTTCACCGAGAATAAAGATATTCTGTTCCAGTTCAACCGCATCGACCTGGAAGAGATCATCCGCATACGCGAAGACAATTACGAGCAATCCAAAAAGTATTCCTACGCTCCCAGAGATTATGAAGATGCAAAAGACAATTTCAGGCGCATCCTCGAGGTTGTCGGTGATATCGCTGGTAATTTTGTTGCTCCACGTGCCCGCGAAGTTGACGAGTTGGGTTCAACCTTTGCAGATGGTAAAGTGACCTATGCAAAAGGCTTGCAGGAGGCAATGGATCGTCTCAATCAAGCAGGTCTCATGGGCTTTATTCTGGAGCGCAAATATGGTGGATTGAACTTGCCAATTTCCCTGTATATCTTTGCCATTGAAATGGTCTCTCGCGGAGATGCGTCACTGATGAATCTGTTTGGACTTCAGGATATTTCTGAAACAATAGAAAACTACGCCACCGATGATATCAAAGATGAATATCTACCAAAATTTAGCAGCGGTGATGTTTCTGGCGCCATGGTCTTAACTGAACCTGACGCTGGTTCAGATCTACAGGCTGTGAAGACCAGGGCATATCAGGACGAACACGGAAACTGGTTCTTGAATGGTGTGAAAAGATTTATCACCAACGGAAATGCAGATGTTTGTCTCGTGCTTGCCCGCTCTGAGGATGGAACGAAAGATGGTCGGGGCCTATCTCTATTTGTCTGCTATGGAGATGATTCGGTACAGATTCGACGTATTGAACACAAATTAGGTATCAAGGGTTCACCCACATGTGAAATGCAGTTTCATGATACACCTGCTCAGCTTATTGGCTCACGCAAGCGCGGACTCGTTTCTTATGTCATGTCACTGATGAATGGTGCCAGATTAGGTGTCTCAGCTCAAGCATTGGGAATCGCCCAGGCAGCCTACGTTGAGTCAAGACGCTATGCTCAAGAACGAGAGCAATTTGGAAAATCTATCTTGAATTTCCCTGCAGTATCGGATATGCTCATCAAAATGAAAGTTGATTTGGAGAGCTCCAGGACACTCATCTATTCAACGGCTCAGGCTGTTGACATGCTAAAAGTTACTGGAATGGAAATAGCTCGACTAAAAGAGGCAGGTGAGTCTGTTACTGACATCAATGCCCAGTTGAAACATTGGAAATCGATGGCTGATTTTCTCACACCGCTTTCAAAATTTGTCATTTCCGAAAAGGCAAATAGAATCTGTTACGATGCGATCCAGATTCATGGTGGTACCGGCTATATGCAGGAATTCAATGTTGAACGCCACTTCAGGGATGTCCGAATTACAAATATTTACGAGGGCACCTCTCAGCTTCAGGTAATTGCTGCCATTGGTGGCGTTATCAAAGGCGTGGCTGATGATTTCTTTGATGAAAAGGAAGCTCAGGAGTTCCGTCATGAATCCCGACAATTAGCCAACAAACTTAAAAAGATTCGCAATCTGTTTGTGAAGTGTAAAACCTACGTATTGGGGAAAGACGATAAAGCCTACCAGGAGTTGCACTCAGCGGCTTTGGTTGAGATGTATGGCTCGATCTATGTTGGATATTTAATTCTGGAAGAGGCTAACGAAGATTCCCGTAAAATGTTGATTGCAAAGAAATATATCATGGATGCCCTGGCAACGGCTTTGCATCACACCGAATCCGTGACCAATGGCTTTGATACGCTGTTTGCAGATGTTGAACAAATACTGACTGCGGAGTAAATGTCGGTCAGATATATTTCAAAAAAAAATAGACTCTAAATTAAAACAGCCCCAAAACCGGGGCTGTTTTAATATTTAACACAAAAATAAAAATTAACCGGAGTTGTCCTCGCCGCCATCGAGACCGATGACATTGCCTGTCATCCAGATACTCATGCTGGAAAGCTTTAGAACCGCATCAGCTATATCTTCAGGAGTCGTGAGTCTGCCACCGGGGTTAGACTCGAGAGCCCGGGCAATCATCTGTTCGTTCCCTGGAATTTTCCGTAACGCAGGAGTGTCTGTAACACCAGCACGCAGGGCATTGGCCGCAATCTTCTTGGGAGCGAGTTCATATGCTATTTGACGTGTGTGAGCTTCCATGGCAGCTTTTGCAGCAGAAACAGCACCATAATTTGGCCACACTGTGTGACCACCCGAACTGGTCATGCAGAAAATATGTCCGCCCTCTTCCATGAGTTTGTGCCCAACGATATCCTGAGTCCAGTATACAAAAGAGTGAGCCATGACATCGAGTGTCATGTCCATCTGGTTTTTATGGACAAGTCCACCTTGGCCTGGATTAAAGACAACCGGTAGAAGCGTTCCGAAGGCCAACGAATGGACCATAATTTTGACAGTCCCGGGGTTCTTTGAGAATGTTTCTTCCATGATTCGGATGACTTCTTTACGGGCGCGCGTGTCGGCAGCATTAATATTAAAAAACTGTGCTTCCGATCCGGAGGCTTTAATATCAGCTTTTATCGAATCCACATTGTGCATGGTTGCTTTTCGATCTAAATGCACACCAAAAATATTATAACCATTTGCAGCAAGTTTTCGAGAAATTGCTCCTCCAAATCCACTTGAAGCCCCTAAAATCAATGCCCATTTCTGCATATCTTACCCTTTCGTATATCAATACCCAAACTAACGGTGAATATAGATTTTGCCTTTGTGAAGGAAAGTTTTTTATTTATGATCTAAATTGTCATAAAGTCGTCCCTGCCAGGTATCTCTTTGGGAGAGTTCCATGTCCATGAGATGTGTCAACTTTGGGATGTTATAACCCCATTTCGGTGCGATGAGAATTTCAGCTGGTGCATCTCCAAATAATCTTTGAATGACAATATCAGGGTTTAAGCGTTCAAGAATATCCACGACGAGTTCAATATATTCATCTGCATGAAACAGGGAGAAGGGCTCATCTTTGAATCGCTTAGCCAGAACAGTCCCTTTAACCACATGCAGCTGGTGAATTTTCAGAAAATCCAGTCCCAGATCATTGGCTGCAAGACCTGTTTCTAACATCATCTCTGGTGTTTCGATGGGGAAACCCAAAATGATGTGGCCCGCAACTTTAATTCCGTACTGTTTGGTTAATTCAACGGCTTTGATGACAGACGCGTAATTGTGACCCCGGTTCATCCATTCAAGACTCTGATCATGGATAGATTCAATACCATATTCCAGAGTGACATGGACTCGCTCGTTCAACTTTGCCAGATATTCGAGAAGTGGTTCATCGATGCAATCACTCCGGGTGCCAATATCTAATCCCACCACATTTGGATAGGTTATGGCTTCCTCATACATCCTCTTGAGTTTCCCCAATTCATCGTATGTGTTTGAATAAGCCTGAAAATAAGCGATATATTTCTGAACATCATACCGGTCAATCATGAAGGGAATAGAAGCTTCCATCTGCAGGGGAATGGACATTTCTTTATTGATATATTGTGGAACAAAACTATCATTATTGCAATAAATACAGCCACCATGCCCTTTAGAACCATCGCGATTAGGGCAGGTGAATCCGCCATGTAATGAGACTTTCCGAATTTTTTCACCGTACAGGTTTTGAAGATAGTAATTGTAATTGTGGTAACGGCGGTTTAACCAGATTTTTGCTTGATTTCCCGCATCTGTTGTTGAATTTGCAGTCATGACACTATTTAACCCGGTTCAGCAGGATGTTGAACCATTTTTCTGCCTAAAACTGAACCTGTTATCAGCTTCAAATGAGGAGCCGACCATAACATGAACCGTTCATTTATTACTCTTTTTCTATTATCATCCCTGCTGTTCGGACAAAATAAAATTCTCAGAGTGAATCATCCTCCCATTGAGGAGCAAAGTGCTATTGTTAAAAGCCAGACCTACGAAGATGTGTATTGGGTATGCAACGATTCCGGGAATGAGGCAACCATTTTCGCCCTTAATTCCAAAGGCGAAATCATCATGCCAGATTTTGTCAGACGACATTACACCGACAAAAAGGGCAAGGAATTCCCGGGAATCAAAATCAGTGGTGCCATTTGTCAGGATTGGGAAGCTATGACGGTCAAGGGTGATACGCTTATCATTGCTGATTTGGGAAATAATGGAAATGCTCGACGAGACCTGGGTGTTTATTTAGTCCCAGAACCAAATCCCCATTCCACTACCGAAACCCGTCCGCTTGTATGGTTACCCGTTCATTATGAAGATCAGAACAAATACCCGCCGACAGAATGGGAGTATGACTGCGAATCTGTGTTCGTTTTTAAGGGGATGATATATTTTCTAACAAAGCATCGTGGGGATCAAAATATTAACAAACCGGCTTCCTCCACCAAACTCTATCGCCTGGAAACCAGATATGTGAATAAATCGAATGTATTGAAATATGTAAGTCGCAGAGAGAATCTGGGCGGCTGGGTTACAGATGCCAACATGGCTGTTGATGAATCGGGGATGATTCTTCTGGCGCAAAACCCCCTTGCATCAATTGTTTGGTACTTCCCAAAGCCCAAACGGGGGGACGATTTTTTATCTCAGAGTCCAAAAAGTTTTCAATTATTGAAGACTGATCAAGCTGAGGGTGTCTGTTTCAAGGATGAGAATACAATCATCATAACAAATGAACAAAGGGATTGGTTTGAAATATCCATCTCAGATTTTAACAAATAAGCAGTTTAAGGAATCTATATGAAGTACGAGCAGATGCGGCGTGTAAATCAAATGCAGTTTGGCGATTTCAGCATAGTTGAGGGTCAAAAAAATTATGCACCTGATTTAAAGCTGGAACCCGTTCATACTGAAATTCACCTTACTGTTAATCCTCGAGAGCGAAGCGCTTACGGATATGCTTTGGTCACGATCCGAGCAAATGTTGCCGGCTCCCATAGCCTGAAATTGGATGCAGTTGATTTTGATGATCTCAAAGTATGTGATCAGGCAGATCTGGCCTTGAAGGACAGTTATGACGGGAAAACAATTACGATCGATTATGACGTGGCATACTCAAAAGATGAAACCAGAATCCTCAAAATTGAATACGCCATTCAGGATCCCATATCAGGATTAAAATTCTCTCAGCCAGATACTCAAAGACCTGAGTTACCGCTCTATGCTATCACGGACAATGAAACTGAACGTGCCAGATACTGGTTCCCGTGTATTGATTTTCCAAATGTCAGATCCAAGATGGAATATTATCTCACAGCAAGTCAAGAATTGACCATACTGGCTAACGGTGCTCTGATCTCCGAAGAAATCAAGAATGGAATGAAAACAGCCCACTGGAAGCTTGATTACCCCTGTGCCAGTTATTTAGCCTGTTTTACAATTGGCGAGTTCTCGACCTTTACAGATGAACCCCTGAGAGACATTCCCATCGCTTATTTTGCCGATAAATCTTATACGCCAGAACAGCTTCAACGCACATTCGCAGCCACGCGGAAAATGTTGATCTGGATGGAGAAAAAGTTGGGGATGGCCTTTCCATATCCAAAATATTTTCAAGTTGCCGGTCGGGAAGTTGGCGGAGCAATGGAAAACATCTCTCTGGTGACCTGGGATGATAAATTCATGCTTGATGAGAATATGGCCAGAGAATGGCAATACATTATGGACCTTATTAACGTCCATGAAATGTCTCACTCGTATTTCGGGGATGCTGTGGTTGCATACGATTTTGCCCACGTCTGGTTGAAAGAAAGTTGGGCAACATATATCGAGTCTGTCTGGCTTGAAGACTCTCAAGGTAAAGATGCCATGGATTGGCAAATGGCCGAAGAAGCCAGGAGTTACATTGGTGAGGCCAAAAATAATTATGTGCGCCCCATTATCACCCGCGAATACGATCACAGCTGGAACATGTTCGACATGCATTTGTATCCCGGTGGGGCCTGGCGACTACACATGCTTCGGAACAAAGTCGGGGACCAAAGATTTTGGGCGGGAACCCAGAATTATGTGAATAGTTACGCTGGGAAGACAGTCAAAACGGTGGATTTTCAACGCTGCATTGAGAAACATTCTGGCATAAACCTCGACAGTTTCTTTGATATGTGGTTTCGTTCCAAGGGGTATCCCGTCTTGAAGGTTAGCTTTGCCTATGATTCTGAGCTGGGTCGAGGAAAATTCACCATCGATCAAAAGCAGGTGGACAAGGAAAAAGGGATCGATATTTTTGAAATGGATCTCGAGCTTGGCTGGTTGGATAAGGAGGGCGAGCTTCACATTGAGACCGTCTCACTAAATAAGGCAACTCAAGTTGTAAGTCTTAAAATGGAAGAGCCCATACACATCATCCTGGACCCCGACATGAAAGCCCTCTTCGAAGCGGAATTCAACCCCGGGGATGATAAACTTCGGCATCTATTGAATAATGGAAAGACCATACGCGGTCTGATGCAAGCAATCAGCGAGCTGGCAAAAACTGGAAAACGCAAAAATCTTCAGACTATCCATGATTATCTGAAATCTGAAACCCGGTGGGGTTTACGAATTCATGCCTATCGGGCTTTGGCTACTGTAGCGAATGACTATGCCTTTAATCATCTCGCAAGTCTTTTGAGAAATGAGAAAGATCCTATGGCGATCGAGGAAGCAGCCAGAGCATGTGGAGGTCATAAAAACCCAATTCTCAGGGAGGCGATACTTGAAAAGCTTAATGAGCCTGACCTTCCTTACCGTGGACAGATGCTACTCCTGGAAAGTCTAGGACAGCAACGAAACGAAGGTGATATCCAACTATTGGAGTCTTATGCTCAGAAATCAAACTGGCGAAATATGGTCAAAGCGGGAGCATTTCTAGGTTTAGGGTCAACACGTTCAGAGACTGCCCTGCCTGCCTTATTGGCCGGCATTCAAAATCCAGTTCACTTTTGGGAAGAAAAGGTTTCCAGATTAGCGGCTCTGACCAGACTTCTAGACTGGTTGCCCAAGCATCTGAAGAAGCAAGTTGCTCAGGTTCTTTGCGATGCAACTGAGGATCCCAGCTATTTCGTTAAAATCAATGCTGCACGTGATCTGGGGGAAGCAGGAGTTAACGATGGTATCACTTCTTTAAATGCCCTGTTCACGAGATTGTCTGCCCAGGATTATCCTTTTATTAAACGTCAGATAAAACGTATCCAGTCTTCAACTGATGCCTCACATGATAAAAAACTGCAAAAGCAGGTTGATGAATTGACTGAGAAACTGGCTGATATGGAGAAGCGTCTTCAGGAGGTTGAAGCTGAAAAATAAAACTCAATTCGCTCCTCTGGCACTGGTCCTCTTTCTGAGCATCCTACTTTTTTCCTGTGAAAAGGAATCAAATGTACTGACGCTGGAATTAGAGATCGATGAACTTGTGTAGTCTGATGGTCAGCGAATTTTTGAAGGGCGAATCCTTGAATTACAGGGGATAAAATCGGTTACAGCCAACATCAAAATGCAAAGGGCCCAAATAAAGTATAAAGACAACCTGGTTTCTGCTTTAGCGATTGAGAAGCATTTGGCTGAATTTGGTTTCACAATCGATGGAATCCCCGGAAATGCAATCGCCAGAAATAGGTTGCCCTCTTGCTGCCTTGGCCAAAAGTAAACGAGTATTATAAAGGATAAATATGATCTCCCAGGAACAATTTCGCAGCTATTTTGATGTGGCTGATCGTCGTATATACTTGAATCATGCTGCTTATGCACCTTTGTCAAGACCAGTGGTACACGCCATGAATGAATATTTTGAACATCGCCTGCAAGGGAATCCTGCTACCTGGAATATTGCCGAATCACATATGGAGGGTTTGAGAAAAAATTACGCACAACTCGTGGCAGCCCCAATAGAGCGTATTGCCCATATGGCAAATACGGTTTCGGGTATAAATGTTTTAGCCAACGGCCTTGATTGGCAAGCCGGTGATCATATTCTGCTTTATGCAGATGAATTTCCCTCAAATGTGATGCCCTTTCTTAATTTGAAGGAGCGCGGTGTTGAAGTTGAATTTCTGGTGTCTGAGGATGCTCGGGTGAGCGCTGGATTATTTGAAGCTGCCATCAGACCTCAAACCCGACTGATTTCAGTCAGCAGTGTACAGTATCTAACGGGCTACAGGGCAGATCTCAAGGCCATCTCTGATCTCTGTCATTCAAGAGACATTATTTTCTCAGTCGATGCGATTCAATCCGTCGGCGTCATACCAACGGATGTTACTGCAATGGGAATTGACTTTATGGCAGTTGGGGGGCACAAGTGGATGATGTCCCCTCTTGGGACAGGCTTTTTATATCTAACCGAAGCACTTCAATCACGGCTCAAGCTTGTTCATCGTGGATATATGGGGCATGTCAATCCTATTGATTTTGGGAATTTTGATCAAGAGTTAAGTCCCCATGCTCGCCGGTTTGAACTCGGGGCATTCAACGCAACCGGGATGGTTGGAGCTGAAAAGGCGATTGAATTGCTTCTGGGGTGTGAGCCGGAAAGTATTTTTCGGCATGTCAGAAAATTGATCAATCAATTTGAATGGGGTTTGAAAGAGCTGGCCTATCACAAATTGTATAACTTCTCTGATGCAGAATCCAGCAGTATCTGCATGTTTACACACGAGGACCCCGCCCTCAACAAGGCTGTCTTCGCTCATTTATTGGATAAGAAGGTCAATCTATCCCTTCGTGGAGAGGGCCTTAGAATTGCTCCACATTATTATAATACTTCAGCAGAGATTGATGAATTGCTGGACTTGTTGGACGGATTTAGTCACGCCTGAAGCTGCTGTGATGGCGATTATTTTAGAGGGGGATAGCCAAAAATTTGGTGTAGATAGACATCATCCAAAATGAGAGGATTATTCATGAATTTGCAAACTGATTTTCGGAATATCATTCCCTTGCTTTGCCTTGGCTTTCTTCTGTCAGTATTGGCTTGCTCCAAAAAAGAATTGCCAGTTCTTTCTCCAGCAAAAATGCCCATTACTACAACCTCAAATGCTGCCCTTGCAGAGTATGACCTGGGGATTTCCTATTCGGATAAATTGCAACGTATCCAGGCAGCCACCCATTTTGGTAATGCAGTCGCGGAAGACCCAACATTTGCTACAGCCTGGTTAAACCTTGCTATGGTTTCCCCGGGACCAAACCAGTTTATGACATATCTTGATTCTGCACTCGCCTACTCAGCTAGCGTAAGCGAAGGGGAAGAACTCGTGATCCAGTCAGTTGAGTATGGCTTTCTGGGCAATAACGTGAAGCAGGGCGAGGCACTTGATGCGGCGGTAGCACTTTTCCCAAATGACGAGCGTCTGCATAATCTGCAGGGGAATTATTACTTTGGGTTGCAACAGTATCAATTGGCAATTAAATCTTATTCCAAAGCGGTTCGGATTAATGAGAATCTAGCAGCGCCATATAATATGATAGGATACGCACAGCGTTCGTTGGGAAATTACGGAGAAGCTGAAAAAGCGTTTAAAATGTATATTAAATTGAATCCCAAAAATCCCAATGCCTTCGATTCATATGCCGAGTTGTTACTGGAAATGGGGAGACCCAAGGAATCAAACGAGTTTTACATGAAAGCCCTGGTTTTAGATTCGACTTTTGCTGCCAGCTACATTGGAATAGCCACCAATTATAATTTTTTGGGTGACTTTGAGAGTGCCAGGGAAGAGCTTCAACTGTTAAAAGATATTGCTCAAAATTACATAATACTTCGGCAGGCGTTCATGGCCGAAGCGATTTCATATGTATCCGAAGGAAATATTGAGACTGCTCTTGAAATCATGAATGTAGCTTTGGAGATAGCCATCACTAACGAGGATGTCGCTAATATTTCCAATGATCTCACACTTATTGGAAATGGATATCTTGAATTGGGTTACCCCGAAACAGCACTCCTGTATTATAAAAGTTCCATAAAAGTGATTTATGAATCCGATTTGCAACCAGCAATTATTGAGAACTCAATGACCAATTATAATTACAATGTGTCCAGAGCCTATGTCGGTCAAGGCAATTTCAAGAAGGCAAGGGATATGGCAGAAAGTTTTAACAAAATTGCAGCCGTTAATATGAATCCAGTTCAAATAAAACAAGGCCACCAGCTAAATGGTATCATCGCGCTAAGTGAAAAAAAGTATCAAGAAGCCATTACCGAGCTGGGGTTCGCAAATCAATTAAACCCTTATAACCTTTATCGCATAGGTCAGGCTTATTTTGGTCTCGGGCAGGATGATCAGGGTACCCTTTACATGCAAAGGGCGGAAGAACTAAATGCATTGAATAGTTTTGATCAGGCGATAGTACTCAGTAAGACAAGAAATAAACTGGCGAGTTAACACGCTTTGAGTTGACAAAAATTCTGATTTGGTCAGATTTCAGGGTGTGGGTGCAATAAACAAAAATACTGCAAAGAAATGGGCGAAACTTCCAGCCAGAACAAATCCGTGCCATATGGCATGATTATAAGGTAATTTTTCCCAGGCATAAAAGATAACTCCAAGTGAATAGGCAAGACCTCCAGCCACTAGCCAGATAATTCCTGCCAAAGGTAGTGCAGCAAGCAGGGGTTTAATGGCAATGACAACAACCCAGCCCATGAGTAGATAAAAGAGTGTACTGATCAAATCGTATTTGGGACCAAAAATAATTTTAAAAGTAATCCCTATGAGTGCCAAACCCCAAATAGTACCAAATAAACTCCAACCCCAGGGTCCTCGAATCGTAACCAACAAAAAGGGTGTGTAAGTGCCTGCAATGAGCAAATAAATAGCAGAGTGATCAAAAATTCTCAGTGTTTCTTTTATTCGGGGAGATTTGAAGCCATGATAAAGGGTGGAAGCGAGATAGAGAACAATCAATGATGCCCCAAAAATGCTGAAGCTCACCACCTGCCAGGCGTCACCATACATGGCGGCTCTAAAAACAAGCAATACCAGGCCAACAATACTTAATCCGATCCCGGCAGCATGGGTTAGTGTATTGGCCAGTTCCTCGTAAAATGGGCGATCATGTTTCATTATAAGCCCCCAATCTCCTCAAAGAAGTAGACGATGCTTTCAATACCTTTGTGGAAATTATTGAGACTGAAGTTTTCATTGGGAGCGTGAGCATTCTGATCGGGGAGACCATATCCCATGAGTAAGACGGGAGCCTGGATAATATCAGCAAAGACTTTTACGATAGGAATCGATCCTCCTTCGCGAAGAAAGTCAACATCCTTGCCGAAGGCTTTTTTCAAAGCACGTACACCAGCCTGAAGACCAGGATTATCAAGCTCAGTTAAATACCCAAAGCCCCCATGCATCGTCTGAATATCAACTTTCATGCTCTCTGGGGACAGGGATTCCACATAGCTTCTAAACTTGTTCGCAATATCCTCTGGATCTTGATCAGCCACCAGGCGCATTGATACTTTAGCATGCGCTTCGGCTGGAATCACAGTTTTGGCGCCTTCCCCCTGGAATCCGCCCCAGATACCATTGATATCAAATGTAGGCCTTGCCCACAATCGCTCTAAATCATCATAACCAGCCTCACCGAATAGTGCCGGAGCGCCGATACTTTTGGCAAAATCTTCTGGATGGAAGGGTAAGTTGCTCAGTTTATCATGCTCAGTTTCGGTGATAGGTAAAACATCATCATAGAATCCTGGGATCAATATCCGACCGTCAGCATCCTTCATTTGAGCTAAAATCTCAACCAAAGCATTGATTGGATTTTTTACCAGACCCCCAAAGGAACCTGAGTGAAGATCTGTTGAGGTCCCTCGTAAATTGACCTGTAAATAGGCTAGACCTCTCAATCCATAGGTAATGCCGGGGTAGCCCTCTCTGAACATAGGAGTATCTGAGATGACAACATAATCAGCAACCAGCAATGCTTCATTTTCTTTTATAAAATTTTCAAGATGAGCGGAGCCCACCTCCTCTTCACCTTCAAAAATCAGCTTTACGTTCACTGGAAGATTGCCCCGGGTGGCCAGCCAGGCTTCAATAGCCTTAAGATGGATAAAGATTTGACCTTTATCATCAGCGGAGCCACGAGCGAAAATTCGACCCTCTTTGATAATCGGTTCAAAAGGGGGTGAACTCCAAAGCTCAACAGGATCAACAGGCTGTACATCATAATGGCCATAAATGAGGATCGTCGGTTTGCCTGGTGCATTTAGCCATTCTGAATAGACAACCGGGTGGCCACCAGTTGCCATTATCCTGGCATTGTCCATCCCAATGCTATGCATCTCTTTTTTGAGTAAATTAGCCATGTCAGACATATCTTCAACATTGTCAGGATTGGAACTGATACTTGGAATCTTCAGGATTTCAATCAGCTCGAGTTCGTACCTGTCGTGGTGGGTTTTTAGAAAGTCAATCGTCTTTTTCATGGCTTAATCCTGTAATCCGGTAAGTTCCTGTTGGACAAACGCCACCAGCTCTTTCAGTGTCGCTGCTGAAAAGTCGAATTTTATTCCCATGGTTTCCCAGACTTTTGGCAAAGGTTGCGAACTTCCCAAGTTTAAACCCTTAATGTAGCCGTTTAAGGCTGCATCCGGGTCTTGTTTATAAAGGCGGTATACCTGGAGGGCTCCCAGTTGAGCAATGCCATATTCAACGTAGTAAAAGGGCATCCCAAAAATGTGTAATTGGCGCTGCCAACTATTTCGTCTGAAATGATCATAGCCTTCCCAGTTGACCAACCCTGAGCTGAATCGCTTATTGAGGGAATCGAAGAAGTCATCCCGTGCTGGTGCATTGTGATCTGGATTCAGATAAACCCAATGCTGGAAAGCATCAACTGTGGCACACCAGGGAAAGAAGGAAATGATTCCCTCAAGATGCTCGCGTCTTGCGCGTATATGATCTTTGGCGTTGTAAAATTTATTCCACCGTTCTGCTGTCAGCAATTCCATGCTCATTGATGCTGTTTCAGCCATTTCTGATGGTGTATCACGATAGTGGATCAGGGGTTCGTTATTTGTCAAAAAGGTGTGCATGGCGTGTCCACCCTCGTGACACATGGTAACCACATCCCTATGGGTCCCGGCGGCATTCATAAAGATAAAGGGCATGCCAGTGGTTTCCAGACCATAGTTATAGCCACCCGGGGCTTTGCCTTTTCTAGATTCCAGGTCAAATAGATTTGCCGCTTTCATCGCTTTTAAATTTTCACCAAACTGAGGGTGAATCTCGCTAAAGATATCTGTCGCATGCTTAAGCAATTCGGTGCCGGTTTTAAAGGGCTTCAGGGCGGTTTGACCAGGCGGTTCGCCGGCTATATCCCATGGTCTGTAATCATTTTCTGCGATCCCAAGTTTATTGCGGTGAGATTCCGCTATCTGTCGGGCCAGGGGTACGATGTGAGCTTCAATAGCATTTTGAAAATCAATGGCATCCTGGGGTTTATAATCAAATCGCTGTAGCCTGTCATGTGCAAAGTCCCGGAAATTTTCGTAGCCTGCATTTTTTGCTGATGCAACACGCAATTTCAGCATGTCATCATATATCTGGTCAGCCGAATCTTTTACGGAATAACGTTTCTCATTAATTGCCAGCCAGGCTTCCTTCCGTTTGGCTCGATCGGCTGATTGTAGACGAACAGATGCTTTGGGCATGGGCATTTCTTCACCATCCAGAGTGACTGTCAGACCACCGGTTAACTGGTCATACTTGGTACTGAGTTTTGATATTTCGGCAGACAAATCAACATTTTCCACCCTGAATAATTCAAGTTCTCGTTTTAGCTTTTTCTTGAATTGTCCATAACGGTCATCGGGCAGGTTCGGAAATTCTGGATGATTAACAATCATTACTTCTATTGTATTGGCAGCTTTTTCAAGTTCTGGCGATATTTTGGTGGCAAATAATTCGTGACGGGCCAGGTATTCCTGATTATCCGTTTCACGGGACATGTTGATATAGGACCAGGCATTCTGTTCATGAAAAACGCTAAGGGTTTCACTGTACTGTAATATCAATTGCGACAGATCAGCTACGTTTTTGATTTGCGACTTAAGCAATTTATCAAAGTAGGGCTTTAAATCGTCCCAGGAATTAATGCTCAATTTGGTGGATATAAAATTTGTTGGCTGATACATATCGGGCTCCTCAAAAATGGACTATTTCTCTTGTAGGCATTTTACACGTGCCCCCGCTTGAAACAAGGGCATTTTCTCAGCCATGAATGACGCGGATTTCGTGGAGTTCTTTTCCGCGAATCATTTTATTAATCGCATGCCTATCTGGGGAGTTGAATAGAAATCCTACTCCAAAAGATGTCACTTTGGCAAAAGCGTTAAAATGTTAACATGGTGGTGAGGATTAATGCTGCTTATGAGGAAAAAAACGCGATGACAAAAGTGGTAAAAAAGCTCAATTTTCTGGACAGATTTCTAACGCTCTGGATTCTTCTCGTTATGGGTGCCGGTGTTCTGGCGGGGTACATGATCCCGAGCCTCAGCTCCTTTTGGAACAGTCTGCAATCAGGCACAACCAATATTCCCATCGCCGTCGGATTGATTGTCATGATGTATCCTCCTCTTGCGAAGGTACGCTACGAACGGCTGGGGAGTTTGTTCAGAGATATTCCAGTGCTGAGCTTTTCCCTTTTTCTGAATTGGATCATCGGTCCTCTGCTGATGTTTTTCCTGGCCGTCGTTTTTTTGGCAGACTACCCTCATTATATGACCGGATTAATCCTTATCGGGTTGGCTCGCTGTATAGCCATGGTTATTGTCTGGAGTGATCTGGCAGGTGGGGACAGGGAATATACGGCTGGACTGGTTGCCCTGAATTCCCTTTTTCAGATTCTTTTTTTCTCCCTTTTCGCCTATCTTTACCTCACTGTTTTTCCCAGTTGGTTTGGATTCAAACTTGAGGCAGCAAGCATTTCCATGCTCGAAATAGCTAAAAGTGTGGGCATTTACCTGGGTATCCCATTTTTTGCAGGAATGCTTTCACGCTTGTTGCTGATAAAGTGGAAGGGTGAGCAGTGGTTCAATAGAGTATATATCAAAAAGATTAGCCCCCTGACTCTGGTTGCTCTTTTATTTACAATATTTGTGATGTTTTCCCTTAAGGGAGAGCTGATTGTTCAAATACCCGTGGATGTGCTCCGGATTGCCATACCTCTGGTTATTTACTTTATTGTAATGTTTTCCGTATCCTTCTTTCTAGGGAGAAAGATAAGTGATTCGTATGAAAAAGTAACCTCCCTGGCCTTTACAGCTGCAAGCAACAATTTTGAATTGGCCATTGCTGTTGCTGTCGCTGTTTTTGGGATAAACTCCGGTGAGGCGTTTGCAGCAGTGATTGGACCTCTGGTTGAAGTACCGGTCCTTATTGCTCTGGTCAATGTTGCACTGAGGTTCAAACCATCATTTCAGATAAACTCTCAATCTAGTTAGGGTAGATTATGAATATTGGTTCTTATAAGTTAAGCTCCCTCGTCACCTCCACCTTTGCACTGGATGGCGGAGCCATGTTTGGTGTTGTCCCAAAAACCATGTGGTCCAAACACGCAGAGGTTGACGACTATAATCGAATTCAAATGGTCACAAGAACCTTGCTCCTTGAATCAAAGGATCGAAAAATTCTGATTGATACAGGAAATGGGGATAAGTGGAACGCTCGTCAGCGAGAAATCTTTAAAATTGATGTAGATCCTTACGTTTTACCCCAAAGTCTGAAAGCGCATAGATTGAATGTTAATGACATAACGGATGTCATTTGTACGCACTTGCATTTTGATCATGTCGGTGGGAATACACGTCTGGATAATGACCGGATTGTCCCGGTATTTCCCAACGCCTCCTATTGGATTCAGGAAGAAAACTGGGTGTTGGCAAATCATCCATCAGAGAAGGACAGGGCTAGTTATCTCTCGGAAAACTGGTCTGTTCTTGCGGAAAATCAGATGCTCAAAATCCTGAAATCAGAGCGTGAACTCTTTGATGATATCAAGCTGGAAATACTTCACGGTCACACTTCAGGCCAGCAGCTTCCCTTGATCTCTGACGGAACAAACACTCTGTTATATGGCGGAGATCTATTCCCAATGAGAGCGCATATCCCTGTTCCATGGGTCATGGCTTATGACAATGAGCCCATGCGCAGTATCGCCGAGAAAAAGAGAATCCTTCCCGCTCTTTTAGAAAAAGATGCTATCATTTTTTTCGAGCATGATCCCAACATCACAGCCTGTCGACTCAGTGCCACGGAAAAAGGGATTGTCGGAACTGATAATATTGAAATCTGATATTCAGTGTGAATCTATATGCTAAAAATTGATGATCTCCAAAAATTAGGCGTCCAATTAGGAATCGATAAAATTGGAGTCTCAAGCGCATCAAGTATTGGTGAACATTCACTGAATACATGGTTGAATCGCGGTTATGCTGGAAAAATGTCTTATATGGAGAGGAATCAGGATCTACGTTTAAATCCTGCGGAATTACTCCCGGGAGCCAAGTCTATTATCTCTGTATTCGTGAATTATCATCAAGAGCAAAGCTATCCTGCTCTAGATGGTGTGATTTCAAAGTATGCCCGCAGTATAGACTATCATATTGTACTGAAGGATATACTCCATAACCTGGCTAATGCCTTATTTGAAAATTTATTGATTGGACTGAACAGGAAAGAGAAAGCCAAAATATACCGTGTCTTTGTCGATTCAGCACCAGTCATGGAAAAATATTGGGCTGTGAAAGCTGGCCTGGGCTGGCAGGGGAAGCATTCAAATATTATCACCAAAGAATTGGGCAGTTGGGGTTTCCTGGGTGAAATTATTTGTACTGAAGCCTTTGATCAATATAGCGAATCAATTCCTGACTTTTGCGGTGAATGTACAGCCTGTATTGATGCCTGCCCGACTTCGGCCATTGTTGAACCATATGTTGTCGATGGTTCAAAATGTATCGCCTATGCCACTATCGAGATACCTGCTGATCAGCCAATACCTGATCAAATTCAAGCCAATATGGAGCAGTGGATTTTTGGTTGTGATATCTGTCAGGATGTTTGTCCCTGGAATCGCTTCTCGAAACCGAGTGAAATTCAAGCATTTGTGACTATTGATGCTTTGAAAGAAGAAAGTGTGCCCGTTTTTGAGGAGATGAATGAAAAAGTATTCGATACTCTTTTTAAATCTACACCTTTGGAACGCCCCGGTTTAAAAGGAATGCGGCGCAATCAAAAGATCAGGGTTTGATCTGTTTGACCAACTCTATTTCCCATTTATCATTAACCCAGAGCAGCATGATATTCATCCCCAGGTCCCAGGTTTCAATGATCTTCACGGCTTGATGAAGTTGCTTCATGTGGGTTTCCTTTGAAACCGGGTTTCCTCTACAGCCGAAGTGTGCGACCAGGGCAAGATGTTCAGAATGGTTACGATCCCTGGACATCAAAATGCGCTGGAGAATCAAACGAGAGGCCGTCGCCGTGGAGGCCATGATCCGGTCAGGACCTGCTTCTGTGATCACGTCGACCTGGTTGGCTCCTGTATAGGCTTTCATCCAGTTGTTTACGGGTTCTTGAACCCGCCCATCGATGCAATTAATTACTGTAGCAACTTTAACATTCATGCGGTATTCCCTCCGGCTTCAAAGCTTTTAAAAGTTTTGCGAATACAAATTAATTCTTTGGTCAGGTTTAGGCAGGAATAGTGCCCAAAAAAGTGCAAATACTCCATCAGGTTTCTATGCTCTTCATGGAGCTGGAAGATGTGGATGTGTTAATCACCCAGTAGTTCTTTTGCTCTGGTAATGGCATCTTTTATATTATCAAACATATTGTTTTTATCAAGTGTTGAATAGATATCAGCTCTTTCAAGATCAATTTTTACCTGATTCTTTAAACCCGAAAGGATAATCTTCACGCCCTTGATTTTTAAACTTTTAATGACCTCTTTGAGTCGATAGATACCGGTGGCATCTATAAAAGAGACATACCGCATTCTCAGCACTAAAATATTGGGTGTGATATGCGCTCTAGTGATTGTTTCTTCGAAGAGCTGAGTTGCCCCAAAGAACAGGGGACCTTCAATTTCATAAATTGCCACACCCTCTGGCAAATCGATTAGTTCATCATCGAATAGCTGCTCGCCATGTTTACGGTCCATACCTGCATTCATAACTACCTGAGAAATATTTGTGGCCTCGCTTATACGCTTCATCAGGATGAAACTCGATAATACAACACCCACCTCAATGGCGATCACAAGATCAAAAATTACGGTGAGGAAGAAGGTCACCAATAAAATAATGATGTCACCTCCTTTTCCTTTAAGCAGGGAGCTGAATTGTCTCCATTCACTCATATAGTAGGAAACAACAATGAGGATACCAGCTAGGCAAGACATAGGAATCAACTTTGCATAGGGTGCAAATATGAGCATGATAAACAGCAGGACGAGCGCATGGACAATACCGGCGATAGGCGTACGACCTCCATTTTTCACATTGGTCGCAGTACGTGCGATGGCACCGGTCGCTGGCATTCCCCCTAACATGGCGGAAAAGATATTTGCTAATCCCTGAGCAACCAGTTCTGCATTTGAGCGGTGTTTACCACCGATCATTCCATCGGCAACCACTGCGGAGAGCAGCGATTCGATTGCACCCAAAAGGGCAATTGCAAAAGCAGGCTGTATCAAGGCACGAATAGTTGCTAAATCTACATGAGGTACTACTGGTATGGAAAAATGGTTTGGAATGTTTCCAAATCTGCTCTCAATCGTTTCTACAGGCAGATCAAAAATTTTTACTACAATAATGCTCAGAATGATCGCCACGATGGAGGCTGGGACTTTGCGTGTGATCCGATGAAAATTCAAAGAAATTATTACTGTAACTGCGGCGATAGCCACTGAATAGATATTAATCTGATTAAAATTAGAAAAATACATCTCCCATTTACCCAGAAAATCAGCAGGCATACTCTCCAGGGAAAGGCCAAAGATATCATTAATCTGAGATGAAAATATGATGAGTGCGATACCGCTGGTAAAACCTACGATCAAAGGGTAGGGGATAAATTTCAATAGGTTGCCGAGGCGTGCCAATCCAAAACCAATGGTAATAAATCCTGCCATAAAAGTGGCAATGACGAGTCCATCAACACCGTGCTGTTTGACGATTGCATAAACAATCACGATAAATGCGCCGGTGGGACCACCGATTTGAACCCTGCTTCCACCTAAAGCAGAAATAATGAGTCCACCGACAATGGCGGTAATTAATCCCTTCTCCGGTGATAATCCGGAAGCGATGGCGAAAGCGATTGCCAGGGGGAGGGCAACAAATCCTACTGTAATTCCGGATAAGATATCTGTGGTTAACTGTTTAGATCCGATGCCCTGCTTTAGGAGCGTGAACAGTTTTGGTGTGAATTCTCGGAGCATTTCTTTTTAGGATCCCAGTAAATTAAAGAGGTTGATAGACGAGAACTTTAGGATCTGGCCAGGTCTTGAATTAGAGCCATAGGAGAGTGGTCATTTTGATTTAATGGTTTAACGGAGGAGAACGGTCGGGTTTTTGATTTATGTCTTTTTTTGACATTAAGTCGATTTTTATGCAAGCCCAGCGGGTTCTAAAGGTCGAGAATCTCTCAGTGAAAAAAAATAGTTAATCATTACTTATTGGGCTTTGTTGGAGTTTTTGTTTCAATAAAGTAATTCGTCTAAAAGATTCATGAATTCGATCAGGATCAATGATGCCGTCCTGTATTCCTTCAATAATAATTTGTCGAATCTGTCGAGGAAGGTTTTCGTTCAAATTGAGAGGGTCAGAGAATTGAAGAATATCACAACCAGCATTGACAGCTGAGACAACAATTTCTTCAAGGGTGTAACGCTTGATGATGGCTCCCATTTGTAAATCATCGGTAATAACAACCCCGTTATAGCCCAATTGATCCCTGAGGGTCTTTTGGATGTGTTCCGGGGAGATAGAGGCAGGATATGTTGGATCGACACTACGATTGAATAGATGTCCGGCCATTATCATGTCAACCTGACCTGAGTCAATAAGTCGTTTGAAAGGAAGCTGCTCAGAACTTCGCCAGCTATTGGTAATGTCGGTTACGTCGTTGTGGGTGTCTTCCCTGGAGCTCCCATGTCCTGGATAATGCTTCAATGTGGTGAGAATACCGGCATCGTTGTGGGCTTGGATAAAAATTTCCCCAAACTCATACACATCAACTGGATTCCTTGAAAAACTTCGATTTAATTGACCAATGGCTGGAGAAAGTTTATTGATATTAACATCAACCACAGGACCCAGATTCAAATTCAAACCTGAACTCTGAATTTGTTTCGCCATGCGGGAATAGACATCAGAGGCTTCTGAGCCACTTAGGTTGGACCCAACATGTGCGGCAGAAGGGAACTCTTCAAATCCCTGTGTCTTTTTCAATCTGCGAACAAGGCCCCCTTCCTCATCAACAGCAAGAAAGAGTGGTTCCTTCGTGGGAACTGCCTTCAGACTTTTTACAAAGATGCGAAACTGACGGCTGTTTTTAATGTTGTGCTTAAAAAAGATTATGCCCCCGACCTCACCATTAGTGACCTGAATTCGGGTTTGATCCATAGCTTCATCATTTAGATGTGTCCCGCGGATGCCAACCATGATCATTTGACCGATTTCTTGTTCAATATCCGCCAGGTCCAGACTGTCAGGTTGAGATACAGACTGGGCAATAGCCGACATAGCCAACAGGCTCAACAGGAGAACTTGAATGAGGACATATTTGCACGACAAGTATGATGGGTATGGAATCATTATCGTTTGAAACTAGACTGGAATGCGAATGTTATCAAGCGAATGAAGACAGACCAAAATTAAAAATCAATTTGAAATATATCTGCCATTTAGGCACATAAGTAATAATTCATCTCTAATATATCGGAATAGTGGCAGAACATATTCAGTATATTTCAATAATATGAGCAAATATGTGCCATAATGGCTCATATTATGTTTTGGCACGAGATTCGAATATAGAGAGACATGTTTGAAAATAATGATGATACTAAATTAAAGGAGATAACATCATGACATTAGTAAAAGTAGCCCGGCCACATCTGAACAGGTCTTTTGACACCATGTTAAATAGCTTTTTTGAAGATATGAATTTGACAAGTCCTCGTAGCAACACAAACAATATCTGGCGCCCTGCAATGAATGCCCAGGAGCTTGAGAAAAGTTTTGAGTTATTGTTTTCATTGCCTGGTTTTGAGAAAGAGGATTTAGCTATATCAGTTAAAAACAATACCCTTACCCTCTCAGCAAAAAAAGCAGAGATCAAAGAGGAAGAGGGTGTGAAGTACCTGGTACGTGAGATCGCTCGAGGCAGTTATGAGAGAGATATCGAACTTCCTGAGAATGTGAACACGGATAAGATCTCTGCTGAATACAAGAGCGGTTTTCTAACCTTGAGCATCCCTAAGACCAAGGAGGCTCTTCCCAAGGAGATTTCCGTCAGCATCAAATAAAAAACAGGTCAACCCAAATAAAAAAAGGGCTCGATATTCGAGCCCTTTTTATTATTCGAGAACTTGGACTATTTGCGTTCTGCAACCAGGCTTTCCACAACCGAGGGATCTGCTAATGTGGAAATGTCGCCAAGACTATCGACCTCATTTTCGGCTATTTTACGTAGAATACGACGCATAATCTTACCGGAGCGAGTCTTGGGTAAGGCGGGTGTAAATTGGATTTTGTCAGGTCTTGCATGTGGACCAATCTCTTTTTTAACTGAGGCTGCAATACCAGCTAAAATTTCATCTGATCCTTCAATCCCAGCCATGAGAGTAACATAGGCATAGATGCCTTGACCTTTGATATCATGGGGGAATCCAACAACCGCTGCTTCGGCTACACCAGGTGCTTTGCCAATGGCGCCTTCAACCTCAGCAGTACCGATTCGATGCCCAGAAACATTTAGCACATCATCCACGCGCCCGGTTATCCAGTAATCACCATCTTCATCGCGACGAGCACCATCACCCGTGAAGTAATAACCAGGATACATCGCCAAATAGGTTTGTATAAATCGATCATGGTCACCGTAGAGGGTTCTCATCATACCGGGCCAGGCAGCCTTCATGGCCAATAAACCAGAGGTGTTATTGCCTGCAATTTCTTTTCCATCTTCCGAGAGAAGTACTGGTTGAACACCAAAAAATGGTATTGTCGCACTGCCTGGTTTTAAGGGGGTAATACCGGGCAAGGGTGAGATAAGAATACCACCCGTTTCAGTTTGCCACCAGGTGTCCACGATTGGGCATTTCCCTTTACCCACAATCTTATAATACCAATTCCACTCAGGAGATTTGATGGTTTCGCCAACGGTTCCGAGCAATCGCAAGGTCGAAAGATCACGAGATACTACCCACCCATTGCCCTCACGCATGAGCGCTCGCAAGGCTGTTGGTGCTGTGTAGAACAGATTGATTTTATGCTTGTCGACAACATCCCAGAAACGACCAAAATCGGGATAATTTGGAACGCCCTCAAACATGACGGTTATGGCGCGATTTGCCAGGGGGCCGTAGACTATGTATGAATGACCTGTCACCCAGCCAATATCAGCAGTACACCAATACACATCGTCCTCGTGATAGTCAAAAATGAGTTCATGTGTTAGAGATGCATATACCAGGTATCCACCGGTTGTATGGAGCACTCCCTTTGGTTTCCCGGTTGATCCAGAAGTATAGAGAATAAAGAGTGGATCCTCAGCATCCATCTGTTCAGGAGTGCAAATATTCTTGACTTTGGACATGCCCTCGTGCCACCAGATATCCCGACCCGAAGCCATCTTTACCTCTGCACCAGTTCTTTTCACCACAACGCAGGTTTTGATGGAGGGTGTTTCGGCAAGTGCTTTGTCAGCATTCGATTTCATTGGAATGTCAAGTTTGGTCCCACGCACTCCCGTATCCTGAGTGATTAGAACCTTACATTCAGAATCATTAATGCGGTCTCTCAGTGATTCAGGGCTAAAAGCACCAAATACGATTGAATGAATCGCTCCAATCCGTGAACAAGCCAGCATAGCAATGGATAACTCAGGGACCATTTGCATGTAGAGACAGACACGGTCACCTTTTTCGACACCATGAGCTTTTAGAACATTGGCAAATTTTTGAACCTCGGATAATAGCTGATTATAAGTGAATGTTTTATCCTCATCAGGGTTGTTTCCCTCCCAAATCAAAGCAGTTCGTTCCCCATAACCGGCTTCTACGTGACGATCAAGACAGTTGTAGCTTACATTAAGCTTGCCACCTTCAAACCACTTGATGTCCGCTGCTGCAAGATCATAATTTGCAACAGTGTGCCACTTTTTAAACCAGGTTAATCGTTCAGCTTGTTCCGCCCAGAATCCATTCTCGTCATTGATAGAACGATCGTACATTTCTTGATACTGTTCCATTGACTTGATGTGGGCATTGGCAGTGAATTCAGCAGCAGGGCTAAATTTTTTCACCTCACTCATTTCGGCTCCTTTATGAACATTTTTCCAAGATAGAATTATGGTATTGTTCGTTTGCGAACAATGCGCCAAAACTTAGCATGCAATTCATTCCCAGCACCAAGAATTATCATTTAGCAACTATAAATGAAGATGTGATATTATTTAGAATATTAAAGGAACAGGTCTGAATAAATATTTGGACACTGCCGTTTTTCCACATCAGGTTAATCAGCTCAGCATTTGGCTCAAAATTCTTTCAAGATCTGTGACATTAGAATCTTTGGCATCCAGGAGTGAAAAACGAATTTTCCATTTTGCGATCACAGCATCTAACAGCGCGGGCCTTACTGTCCAGAGCATCGTTTGCCGGACTTGAAGCAGCTCATCCATGCATTTTGCCCAACCCTCATCCCGAAGTTCAAGGGGGCCGATTTCGTCAATGATGACCACTGTTTTTTTATCCGGTGTTATATTTTTCAAAATATCGCACCCGAAGGCAATCCCGGTCTGGCGGAAATTAAATGGACCACTCCTAATATCAGAAACAGGGTCATCACGTTCGCACAAAAGTTCAGAAGCCTGATTTAAAATATTCACAATTCGATATTTGTCTCGTTCCCCATCAAGCCAGCTTCCTTCGGAGTAAAATCCCGCAAAGTGTATTGTATGCTTATCATGAGATTCGATTAGATCTTTGATTAAGCGGGTTTTTCCGTCACCCTGATCACCAGTCAGAATGATAACCTCGGCTGAAGGATTAATGTGTTCCTGGCGTAAAATTTCAAGGGAGCCAAGCAATTGATTCATTGTATTGATTGGGTGTCTCCAGAGATGCTTTCTCTCGGAGACCAGCTTTAACAGGCGTGGGAGAACTTCAAAAGCGATTGATATGGCATCGAATGCGATGGCCATTCCACGTCGTGAGAACCAGCCAATTATTAAAGGATTTCTGAATTCTATGCTTAATGCTGAAAACCCAAAAATTACTAGGAGAGCCCGGATCGCCATGCCAAAACCCGTTTGCAGGCCCGCCAAAATAGTTGCTGTGCTTTCCCATCCCCCTAAAATCAGCCCAGACAAACCCATTATGGCAATTAATTGGATCCATAAACGTGGCTTCTTCAATCGTTTAAGTGAGCGGGCATACCGGGAAATATTCAGACTCACATAAAGTAAAACGAGAACTGCTCCGATGGATAGGGACAGATCATCAAGTAGGGCGAGTCCCGCAATGAGCAATAACAAGTTTGCGAAGAATAAGAAAAGTGAGAATTTTTGGGAAGCTGAGGCAATTAATAGATTTTCAGTTTGCTCAATATTAACTGGAGCTGCTGGAGACAAAACGAATGGATCCAGGGATTTATGCGGCCTAAAAGCCAGGCTTGCTACCAAAGCTCCAAAACAAAGATCTATAAGAAATATTGCCTTGACCAGATCCACAGGGGCGGTCCCTTCAAATCTCAAACTACGGGCCGCCATCAAGTAAAGCTGCTCATATAATTTGATAAAATCCGGACCATAAGTCATCATCAGGACCAGGATTTTTTGGAACAGACTCCAGGAAACAGCCAGTGCTCCCCCGATCACAAAACCAATCCACTTTCCTTTGAAGAGACGCACGAAAATCTCGAGGATCAAGCCTTCCATGAAAATACCGAGCATCGGTCCAAATATGATAGCGGAGGGTGAGATGGACTTCATGGCAGCTGTCACCAGCGCTGTGCGCCAGAACAAGCCTTTCTCCGGCCACAGTTTGTAACCATTGATCATCAAGATTAATCCCAATGAAGCTAAAAAGGTGCCTGATAAGGGGATGTGAAGATTGTGCAGAAAGCTACCCAGAATAATCTCGATGGAAGCCCATAAACTTCCAAGCATAGCTGCTTTCAGCCAGATGCCAGGCATTGTATGAGATACGTTTAAACCAGAATTATGATTGTTTGGCTCATTCATTTTATATCCCAATGAACCGTCTAAACTCTGATTCCATTTGTTTGATAGAACAGGTGCTCAGCAACTGCATGTTTTCTCTTTCCAAATGCGGGAGCGAATTTCCTCATTTCTAAGAAAACCGTGTCGGCCTCAGACCCTATTCGAACAGGAACTTAGATCAGTCGGCTGAGAGAATTAATTAGCATTGTGCACTTCGAACCAATCCATTGAGTGGTCTCGTGCTATTTATTTTTTTAGACTACCGGGCAGGTTTGACCCTACAGCGGACCGGGCAAGAATCTAACAAGCTGCAGGCTCGAAAAAAACATTCTACTCAATGTGTGAATCTTTATATTAAAACTTCACCAAATATTGGGATGCTGTGATTAGCAGGAAGTTTGGCAATATTTATGCATGCTTTCAACCCAATCAACAAAAGGAGAGAGAATATGGGAAGTAGTTTAAAAGGCACCCAAACTGAAAAGAATTTATTAATCGCCTTCGCCGGTGAGTCACAGGCGAGAAATAGATACACTTATTTTGCCAGTGCTGCGAAAAGCGAGGGGCTGGTTCAAATATCACAAATCTTTGAAGAAACTGCCAATCAGGAAAAAGAGCACGCCAAGCGTTTTTTCAAGTTTTTGGAAGGTGGAGATCTGGAACTGACAGCGACTTTCCCGGCAGGAAAAATCGGAACCACCCTGGAAAATTTAAAGGCAGCCGCCGCCGGCGAAGAATATGAATGGACAACCATGTATCCAGAATTCGCTAAAATAGCTAGAGCAGAAGGATTCAAAGCGGTTGCAATAGCATTCGAATCCATTTCCATCGCTGAAAAACAACACGAAAAACGTTATAAAGATCTGGCAAAAAATCTTGAAGAAGGTCGCGTCTTTAAGCGCAATGGAAAAGTTGTCTGGCGTTGCATCAATTGTGGCTACCTCCACGAGGGTGAAGATGCCCCTAAGGCATGTCCCGCTTGTTTGCACCCACAGGAATACTTCGAGCTATTGGGTGAAAACTGGTAAACTACAAGCACTCTGCAAATAAAAAGAGCCCTTAACAAGGGCTCTTTTTATTTAAGCCTTCGTAAGTCCAGGAGGCTTTTCCGTGTCCATCCAAACCCATCCGAAGAGCAGACAAGCCATGGCAATTAATGCCACAATCGGGTGCGCCAATAATTGAGGAGATAAAGCACTAAAACCTATTAAACCATGAGCCAGGTTGGCAAGCATCCCTTTCAGCGGGGTCCAGAAATACATCAGCATACCCGCAGCCCATAACATGAGAATGGTATTCAGAAATAAGGAAATTCGATCGAAGCGATGATTTTGAGCAAAATCAATCTGTGACGGAATCGCCATCAGGTGTCGCTCAAAATGTGCAGGCGGATTCTCCCAGGTTTTTTCAAGAAGTGCATCAACGACATCAAGTTTGTTAGAATTATCCGGTCTCATTATAGACCTCCATTAACAATAGTTTCAAATTGGCTTTAGCTCTGCGAATATGGGATTTAACTGTATTTAAAGGAATATCCATAATTTCGGCCACCTCTGTGTACTGAAATTCCTTCAAATAATAAAGTGTTATCGCGTCAGATTGCAGCGCGGGTAAAGCTGAAACTGCCTCTCTGATTTGTTTTTTCTCAAGGTCTTTGATGAAAATATCCTGGACATCACTGTTAAGGTCTTCAGGCTCAAGATCCGCTCTATCCTCTATGGGAACCAACCTTGAGGATAGCAGAGACTCTTTTTTAATCATGGTATGACACACATTCAAAGCGATTCGGTATATCCATGTCCCAATGTGAGAGTCATCTCGAAAATTATGCAACCCTTTATAAACCCTGATAAATGTTTCCTGACTGATATCTTCGGCCAGGGTGACCTGATTACATTTCATAAGCGCAAGATTATAGATACGGCTGCTATGCTTTTTCACAATTTCCCGAAAGAGGTGATCTGTATCTGTTTGAACCTTAGGAATCATATTGATCATATTAATACTTAGACTTAGAGTAATGGTAAATTGTTGCAATTAGACTAATAATAAAAATTTTGCAAAAAAAGAGTAAAAAGTTGCAACAAAGAAAAACGTATCTCGGTCTAATACCACGATGAAACTATAAACTATTAAAGGAGATTAATATGAGTACATCAATGGAAGCCTTTATTCCAATCAGCATGTTTGTATCAGTTGCTGCTGTCGTTATTGTCGCGCTCTACTTAAAACTGGAAAAACGAAAAATCGAAAGTGCTGAGATACTTGCAGCCATCGAAAAGGGGGTTGAAGTAAAATTCCCAGATGCAAACAGGAATCGTCTCTTAACAGGACTAATCTGGTTGCTTACCGGGCTTGTAATGACCCTGGCTTTGGGTGTTATGATACCTGAAAACGCACCGGCGGGAATATGGATTTGGGGATTAGTTCCCGCTGTAGTGGGAGTTGCTTATATAACTGTTTACCGTATTGATAAACAAAAAGGGGATTCTGAAGAGAATTAGTCCACTCTATTCGGTTTCCATATTCATAGAAAGAAGGCAGGGGGTCCTGCCTTCTTTTATTTATTCCGCAATACAGCAGCTATATTCCCCCTTTTCTGAAGCTGTTCAAATAAGATCAATGACCTACTGCATATCGATTACATTCACGCCGTGCTGCGATGAATTTGAGAAGTGATTATGAGAGTCCGGTATTAAGCACTCGCAGAAGGTGTTTTCGTCGTGCATGTTAAATATAACGCGCATAACGCTCATATGTGTTGCAAGCCGGGTATTTCGAGATTAGAATGTTAGCGTCAGTAAGCAGCCCTGACTGGATTTGGCTGATATAGAAAGAAGACGGAATGAAACGATATATATTTTTGGGCTTAATCTTTATCCTGTCTTTCATTACGGTAGATCATAGTCATGCCCAAGAAAGATATGGCAGGATCAATGGGGTTCTTCGTCATGCAGATACTGGTGAACCGTTAATGTATGGAAATGTGACCTTAAAAGGCACAGGAATCGGCGCCGCAAGTGATTTGGCAGGCTACTATAACATTACAAATGTACCTGCTGGGAATTATACCATGCTGGTCAGCATTATTGGTCATGAAGGCGTAGAACGAGGAATCTCCGTTATTGCCGGGCTTGAGCAACGTCAAGATTTTGAGATGAAGCCGGTCGACATCGAAGGTGAGGAGGTGGTGGTCACAGGAGAAAGAGAGCGCTTTGAAAGACAAGTAGAAGTCAGCGCAGTCCAGCTCTCCATGCGGGATGTGAAGCTTATGCCTGCATTTGTAGAGGCAGACATCTTTAGAACATTACAACTCCTGCCAGGTGTCCAGTCATCCAGTGACTTTTCTTCAGCCCTGGTTGTTCGCGGCGGCAGCCCCGATGAAAACTTGATCATGCTAGATGGAATTGAAATTTACAATCCATTTCACCTGGGAGGGGTTTTCTCAACATTCAACGCCGATGCCATCGCCGATGCAGAGTTCATTGCAGGGGGTTTTCCCGCGAAATATGGGAATCGCATTTCCTCTGTCCTGAGTATCACCGGTCGGGAAGGTGATTCAAGACAGAAAAAAAATATTACTGGGAATAAAGTAGGTGAATACTTCGATTTGAGTCAGGTCGCAGGCGAAGTCAATTTGCTGAGCTCCAAGATTTTGCTTGAAGGACCCATCGGCAGCGGCTCATGGTTGTTCTCTGGCAGACGAACCTATTTCGATCAACTCGCTCGGCTTTATTATTGGTCACAGGATGAACCCATGGATTGGTCCTATTATTTTTATGATTTTCAGGGGAAAATCATCCAGAATATCAATCCAACCAACCGCCTCAGCTTTTCCCAATATCAAGGGCGCGATCGCATTGAATTTCAGCTTGAACAGGCAGAGTCAGATGTAAACTTCCGCTGGGATTGGGGTAATTCAACAAGAAGTGCGAAATGGCGCTGGATTCCGAATACAAAAATTGTTTCAACACTCTCATTGGCAAATACCAGCTATAAGTTTGATGTGAATCTTCAATATTCAGCTACAGACACTGTTGGTAGCAATGCAGAGGCTGAGTTCGTGGTGTTTAATAAAATCAATGATTGGACGCTCAAGGAGAATCTGGATTGGTACATTTCCTCCTCCCACACTGTGACCACGGGCTTTGAGGTTAAGGGTCTGGGAGTCAATTTCAATATTGGAAACGGAAATATTGATTTTATTGATGAGCGGGAGAACAATTCGATCTATAGTGTCATCCTTCAGGATAAATGGCAACCTAACCCGGTTATCATGATTCAGGGTGGCATGCGACTCACCAAATATTCGGCACACAAAAAGCCCTACTATGAACCTCGGATCGCTTTTAAATATTTGCTGAATAAAGATCTGGCATTGAAGGGTGCCTGGGGCATATACAACCAGTTCATTTTTACAGCGCAGGATGAGGATGCCATCCTCAGCATTGTCGATTTTTGGAATCCAATACCGGAGAACTATGGTGCCAAGACCGTGCAACATTATATCCTCGGTTTGGAGCAGTGGCTTGGAGATGGTTGGTTTACCAGCGTGGAAGGCTACTATAAGCCTTATAGTAATACCCTGGCCATCAACCCTGATCAAGATTTCGCAGACCCCAATGATGATTATAGCGAAGGGACTGCCGTTGTTTACGGTGCCGAGCTATTGATTAAGAAGAATGAGGGCGCGCTTACTGGCTGGCTGGGATTCTCCTATATGGATAGCCAGCAGGAGTTTGACTTCAATGGCGATGGAAATATCATTGCCAGTGATGGTGAGGTTTACAAGTCAAAATTTGATCAACCATACTCAGTAAATCTTGTCATGAATTATGCTGCCTCAAAGAAGAACGCCTTTGGTCTCACAGTTTCAGGAAGTAGTGCTAGTCTCTATACACCAACAGTAGGATATACATACACACAGCAGAATTCAGCTTTCGATTTTACGAACCCTTATTCCAATCTTCAGGAAATAAAGGGTGCACGCAACTCAGCAAGATACCCAAATTACTTTCGGGTTGATGTGAGCTATTCCAGAAAAATCAGGCCATTTGACATTGATGGTCTGTTTAAGATTCAAATCATCAACGCAACCAATCACTTCAATACCTTTGTGTATAATTGGGATCTTTCTGCCGGCACAGTTGAAGGTATTGGAATGTTCCCCTTTCTCCCAACCTTTGGCGTAGAATTCAAATTTTAGGTGATCTTAATGAAAAAATTATCAGATATTATAATATTCACATTAACAGTTCTCATCTCTGGATGTACCCAGGAATTGAGTATTGCAGATTTCAGTGATGACTTTGAGGATTATGAGGTGGAGTATCGCATCGAAGGGCTGCTGGATTTTTCAAAATTTTCCAACTCCATAATTCGTGTAGACCATACTATTCTGGTTACAGATACATCCCTGTTTAACAATCGAGATGACAACGGGGACTGGCAATCTTATACAGACCTGAACGGAAATGGAAAATGGGATGAAGACGAACCGCTAAACGATGATATTGGAACAGGAGGAGGAGGCCCAAATGCGATCCCTGAGGGTCGTGGAAATGGTATTGCCGATCCTGGGGAACCCGGAGTGGACGATTACAATGAAGTGCTTCCCCATGTTCATGATTCAACCTTGACTTCAGTGGTTCTCAGAGAAGCAGAGAGTCAGTTATTGGTGGCTGAATTTGAATGGACTCCAAGGGCTTCCAGTTTTGATGAAAGTTTCGGACCAGGCGGCCCACCTGCATTGGCTGCTACGAATCCATATATCGAATACTATTATGGCGCCTATGTCCCTAGCCCAGATTTTGCCTTTGTCCAGCTGGATTCGAGCAAAACATATTCAGTAGAGATAACTTCTGCAGGCGGTCAGGTGATTAGTGCTACCACAGATATTATTTCCAAGCCAGTTAACCTATCGTGGGAGAATACAATCTGGGATGAAGACACGCTCGTGTCGCCATCTAATAATTATTCATTGTTAACCTGGAATAACCCCCAGGAATCATACTTTGCAAGTTTAGCAGTGGAACTCTATTTCCGTCCAGACTCAATCAAGGATTTCTATCATTTTTCACGAGTTGCTTTCCAGCTGGACGAAGAAAATGAACTGCCCCTTTTACAGGAGAATTTTACCTTTGGTTTCCCTTTGGGACTCTATCGAATAACCATATACTCTTATAACGATGATTACGGGAGCTACGTCTGGTCAAGCTTACCATTACGGGATCGAGAAGTTTCAAACTGGCGGGATCAAAATGGTAACGTGGTGTTGGGTAATCTTGGTTCGAGAGCCTCAATTCAGTTTTTCCTGAGATTGGCTTCTCCAATAGGATAGAGAAAGAATTCTCGGATATTATTTGAGCCTGTAAGTACCATTAATAATCGCTCAACACCTATTGCAATGCCTCCTGTTGGAGGCATTTTACCGATGGCTTCAATAAAATCCATATCAATTGGATAGCGTGGATAACCGAGTGCTTCTCGCTCTCGATTCGCATCTTCAAACCGCTTGAGCTGTTCTTCAGGATCGATAAGCTCACTGAAAGCATTACCAATCTCAACACCTTTTATGTAAAGTTCAAACCGCTCGGCCCAGCGTCTCTCCGGCTGCTTTAATTGTGCCAGGGCTGCCATTGATGATGGATAATCATAAACAATCTCGGGACGTTTTTGACCCAGCCTGGGTTCAATCAATTTTAACCAGACCCGGAAAAAGATATCCTCAAAATTCTCAGCAGCGGGGATCTGCTCACCCATCACTTTTTTGGCTTGATTCCGCCAGTTGTCGAGGTCATTCAAGCCCTGCTCAATATCCAAACCTGCATAATTTTTAAAGCATTCCTGAATTGAAGTCCGCTTGACGGTTTTATTCCAGTATCCTCCATCAGTGGTTGGAATGGAATCAAAATGTCTGCTTAAAAAGTCAAGTAAAGTCTCGACATCATCCATGATATCCATATAGTCACCAGGTCTGTACCACTCCAGCATGTTGAATTCAGGGTGATGTTGGGGACTGAGCTCACCATTATTTCGAAAAACTCTGGCGATCTCAAATACTTTTTTAAAACCAGATCCCAGGGCTTTTTTCAGCGCAAACTCTGGTGAGGTGGGCAGATGCAAATTTTGAACTTTTCCCGTATGTGTGACATACTGGGTTTGGAAGCTATGGAGGTGAACTTCCATTCCTGGTGAACCCACCAGCAGGGGGGTTTCAAGTTCAAAAAATCCAAGCTTATTAAAATGATTACGAATGAGGTTTATCAATTGCCGCTTTTGTTGGAGCCTGAGTTTATTCATGCCGTCAATATGGACACCTTCTATTCATTTTCAAACAGGGTTAATCCCTGAAATATTAAACATAAAGGGGATAACTACTCTGAGTTGATTTATTGGGCCATGGTCACAGACATTATGCCGCGCTATTCTTCTACAAGCGCTTTTAAATCCTCCAACGAATCGTATTTTGAAGCATGAATAATATGCAGATCAGTCAGCGATTAAAGCATTTGTCAGAAATGATGAGTCTTTTGGGTGAACATCCCTCAGAGATAAGATCCCTTGAGAAAGTTGTTCTGATTATGAAGACACATCCTGAGGAAATGGGTGTCCTCATAGATGAAGATCGGTTAAAAAATGTTGACGGGATCGACGAAAGTTTGGCCAAAATTATTCTTCATTATACAAAATCAGGATCATCAACTTTTGAAATAAAATTAACTGAGCGCCTGCCTCGAGGCCTTCCAGATTTACTCCAGCTACCTGGCTTGAATTTGAAAAAGGTGCATTTACTTTGGAAACAGCATGACATTGAAAATATTGACCAACTGAACCAAGCTTGTCAATCTGGTCAATTATCTGGGATGAAGGGTTTTGGTAAATCTCTTGAGCAAAATTTGCTCAGCGCCATTGGCTATAAACGCAAACATAGCAAAGATTTTCATCTGAATATTGCCCTGGATGTAGCTCAAAAATGGACGCTAAAGCTAGAAGCTCTTGACAGCATTGGGAAGCTTGAACTGAGCGGCCAACTGAGACGGGGAAACGAATTGATCCACACAATAGAGTTTGTTGTTGAAGCCCGGTCCTCAGACCTGCGAGCAGAGCTTGAATCAACTTATTCGATTGAAGTTAGCGATGCAACCCCCCTGATTATTACCGATTTATCAGGTTTGTCAATTATGCTGTGGGCCTGCTCGGCCAAGGAATTCCCAACATGCCAATTAATCCGGACAGCAGGTGAGGTGTACTTGAAGCAAATTGACGCCAAGCTCGCGAAACAGGGCTTGTCTCGATCTGGATTACGGATCGAGAACCTGCTTGTCAATGAATCTAGCGAACGGGCCGTGTGTGAGTCCATCGGCATCCAGTGGCTTGAGCCAGAATTACGCGATGCCTTTGACCAGTTTCCTGAAGATCGAGAATTGATAGAAACCAAAAATGTCAGGGGAATATTCCATGCCCATTCTACCTGGAGTGATGGTCGCAACACGCTTGAAGAAATGGTCGCTTCTGCAAGGGCATTGGGATATGAATACCTTGGAATGAGTGAACATTCACAAGCTGCTTACTATGCGAATGGCCTGGGAGCTGATAGAGTCAAAGCCCAGTGGGATCGCATCGACAAGCTCAATGAAGAACTACCTGGGTTCCACATTTTCAAAGGCATCGAGGCAGATATCCTGAAAGATGGTCGTTTGGATTATGAGGAGGAACTACTGGCAGGTTTTGACTTTGTAATTGCCTCTATACATAGCCATTTTCACCTTGATTCCAAACAACAGACAGACCGAATTGTACGAGCGCTGCAAAGTCCTTTTACCACAATGTTGGGTCACCCTACAGGTCGTATGCTGCTTTCGAGAGAAGGCTATGCTCCCGACCTTCCTGGCATCATTGAAGTAGCCAGTGAATACGGAAAAATCATCGAGATCAATTCAACACCAAAGCGATTGGATCTGGATTGGCGTTACCTGAAGTTTGCCGCGAGTCTCGGGGTATTGATATCTATCAATCCTGATGCTCACAGTGTTGAAGGTCTTAACACAATCCCCCTGGGGGTCATGATGGCCCGTAAAGGGGGCTTAACTGCCTCTGATGTCGTGAACACCATGGGACTTGCTGAGATGAAAAAATTTCTCGCCCAAAGGAGATCTAATTGAGGGAATCGACAAAAAACAAGCGAGAGCGGATGCAGCACATTTTGGAGATTCTCTATCAGACTTATCCAGATTCAAAGTGTAGTCTGGAACACTCCTCTGCGTTTCAATTGCTTATCTCAACCATGCTTTCTGCTCAATGTACTGATGAGCGTGTAAATAAAGTAACGCCAGAATTATTTCGGTTTTACCCTACGGCTGAACGTATGGCTGGTGCTTCCCTGGAGCATCTGGCTGAGTTGGTGCGTTCAACTGGATTTTTTAATAGTAAATCAAAAAATATGAGTGCCTGTGCAAGGACATTGATGGAGAAACACGGGGGTGAAGTTCCCGCCAGTCTGGAAGCGCTGGTTAAACTGCCTGGAGTGGGTCGCAAGACTGCCAATGTGGTGCTTGGGACTGGATTCCATATTCCCGGAGTGGTCGTGGATACACATGTGATCAGGATTGGCAATCTATTGAGAATGACCACAAGCCAGGATCCAGTCAAAATCGAACTGGAATTGCAAAAAATTATTGAAAAATCGGATTGGGTTATGTTTACCCATCTCATCATAGACCATGGCCGGGCGGTTTGTATCGCCAGACGACCACAATGCCATAACTGTGTTCTGGCCGAACTGTGTCCGTCAGTTTTACCTTTAGAAGCCCTACTGGCAAAAAAATAACTAAATGGATACTTCTGTAATATTTCGAGTGAGTGGGAGGGTCCAAGGGGTTGCCTTTAGAGCTTTTACATGTCGGACAGCCGGGGAATATGGTCTCACTGGCTGGGTGAAAAATAACCTCGATGGATCAGTCGGTGGAATTGTTGAAGGTGACCGGGGCTTGATTGGAGAATTCCTCAAACAGTTGAAGGTGGGGAACCGCTGGTCACATGTTGATACGCTGGAGCAGCATGCTCAGAAGTTCAGTGGAGATTACTCAATTTTTGAAATTCGGTATTAGGATTTTGCTAGCCTGGGAATTATTTAATAAGCAGAAATAGGAAGGAATGCGAAGTGAAACCAATATTTTTTGATAAAAAAACCTGTGTAACCTGCAAAAAAACTCAGGCCTTCCTGAATGAAAATAAAGTTGAATTTGAGCTTGTTGATATTATTAATAATCCACCAGCAAGGGGAATTCTGGAAAAATTTATCGATGCCCATAATGTGAAGCCCCATTTGAATACGAGAAGTGCCATCTATCGGGAATTAAATCTGGGCCAAAATATTCCCGATAAAGCAAAAGCAATTGAGCTCATGTTACTGGATCCCAATCTGATCAAAAGACCGTTTATCGTCAGTGGAGAGATTGCTTCATTTGGATTTAACCTTGATGAGCTGTCAGAGAAATGGCTCTAAAGAAAAAAATATTAATAACAAATAAAAGGACAGAATGATGGAAAAAATTATTGGCGAAGTTGAACGGAGTGAAACGGAAAAGATCTTGATTCAGGTCAAGGAATTCAAAGGTCGTACCTATGTTGATTTCCGCATCCACTACCTGGCAGATGAGGATGAATGGCGTCCTACCCAAAAAGGCATCACAGTAGCCCCGGCACTTTGGGAAGAATTCAAAAAGCATGTGGAAGAGACCAACACTTTCCTAACCGCTGAAGGTTTGCTTTAAGTACATTTTCTCAACAGCTCTCTTCTGAGCTGATTTTTACTGGTAAAATATTGACGGTAGACAATGGCCAACATAATCATGTTGGCCAACGTTGCCGTTGTAAACCACATGTACATGATCATGATCTGATACCTCACAGCAATAATGGGATCAATTCCCGCTAATATTTGTCCGGTCATCACTCCAGGCAGTTGGACCAGACCTACGGTCATCATGGCATTGATGTTGGGAATGAGAGCCGCGTGGATGGATGTCTTCATGGAATCATAAACAGCCAGTTTGGGTGTAGCTCCCAGGGCAAGCAAGGTTTCTATCTCTTTTTCTCGATGTTTCATTTCCCCTACAAATCTATTGGCAGTCAGGGCCGTGGAATTCAGACCATTTCCGATAATCATACCGCCGATAGGGATCGCTGCATAGGGTGAGTACCACGGTTCCACATCCAGAATAAAGAGTAAGATAGTGCCCAGGATAAGAATGGCAGAACCCAATAACGCTATCAGCATAGCTGGGAAGAAGTGGGGGATGTCATCTTTTTGACGGCGGGTGCCTTCATAACTGGCAATCACAATCATAATGAATAGTAGAGAGAGCATAAAAGCCCAATGCTCTTGACCAAAGAACCAGGTAAGAACGTATCCCATGAGGGTCAATTGGATAAAGGTCCTTAGAGTCCCCACCAGCAGTGTACTCTCTAAGCCAAGCTTCCATTTTTTTATTAAGAAGAGGGAGAAGGCAATAAAGCTGAATGAAACAAGTAGATCATTCCAGGTAAGAACATAGAAATCAGGCCTCATGCTCAGCCTCATTTCCCAACAAACCAGCTGCTTCAAAAATATGTTTGCTCTCTAAAGATTCAAAAGTTCCGTCTCCAATAATTTTTCCTTTTGACAGAATGATTACGCGGCTGGCGTATCGTTTCATCATCAAATGGTCATGAGATACTGCGACAACTGTCAGATTCAGAGTCTTCCGCAGGATTTCAATCTGATCCATGATAGCTCTGGCAAGTTTATTATCTAAATTTGAGGTTGCCTCATCCAGCAAAAGCACCTGAGGATGATTGAGGAGCGTCCTTGCCAGTGCCAAGCGTTGCTGTTCTCCTCCAGAAAGATCCTTTGCATTCGAGGTCAACTGAATATTTTCAAGTCCGACTTGTTCCAGGGCGACTAACAATTCATGATCGAGAATCTGGGAAATATTTTGGTCCCAACGACCAGCGATCAACATGTTGTCGCGAACTGTACCTGCAAAAACGACTGGATTTTGAAATAGAACCCCAACATTTTTGCGTAGACTTTGAATATCCGTGTCGATATCCAGACCCCTAAAAGTTATCTGACCCTGTGTGGGACTTGTCAACGCATTAAACATTCTGAGCAAGGAGCTTTTCCCTGCGCCAGAAGCTCCGATAACTCCCACAAACTCACCTTTATGGATCTCGAAATTTAGAGATGCGAGAATGTTCAAAGTGCCTATGTCAAGACCGACATCTGAGAATTGGAAAAGCGTATCATTATTCATGGCGCAATAATATGGTTTTTTCCGGGTGAAAGAAATGATATATGACATAAGGAGCTCTGCGTTTTTTGTTTCCCTCATTTTCCTAGCGTTTACCTTTGGAGCCGAAAATGGAGCCAACACATGTCGTTAAAAATAGATGGACCAGATTTTTTTGATTTATCCAGCCTTCTCACGGAAGATGAGATCGCTATTCAGAATATGACCCATGCCTGGGTTCAGGAAAAAATTAAACCTATTATCTCAAAGCACTATCAGGCTGGTAGTTTCCCCCTGGAAATACGAACAGAGATGGGTGAAATGGGCTTCTTTGGATCTACGCTTCCAGAACAGTATGGCAGCGCCGGCATAAACAATATTGCCTACGGGCTGATGATGCAAGAACTGGAGCGAGGTGATTCTGGATTGCGCAGTTTTGCCTCTGTCCAGGGGGCTCTGGTCATGTGGCCAATCTGGAAATATGGTTCTATTGAGCAAAAAGATAAATGGTTACCGTTGCTGGCAGCTGGAGAAAAAATCGGCTGCTTTGGTTTGACTGAACCCGATTTTGGGTCGAATCCAGGCGGTATGCTCACCCGCGTGCGAAAAGATGGCGACGAATATGTGCTAAACGGTACCAAGATGTGGATTACAAATGCTCCAGTTGCTGATCTGGCTTTAGTCTGGGCTAAGGATAACAACGCGGATATTCAGGGTTTTCTGGTTGAGCGGGGCACGCAGGGCTTCGAAACTCCTGAGATCAAGGGCAAGCTCTCTTTGCGAGCTTCGCTAACGGGTGAGATTATTTTGAACAATTGCCGAATTCCCCTGGAAAATAAACTCCCGGATGCTGTTGGACTCAAAGCGCCACTCAGCTGCTTAAATCAGGCTCGTTACGGGATAAACTGGGGCGTTATGGGGGCCGCTATGGATTGTTACGAGGAGGCCGTAGCGTATGCCGGGACCAGGATTCAGTTCGACAAACCAATTGCTGCCTATCAGCTTACCCAACAAAAACTCGCTGAAATGCTAAATGAGATCACCAAAGCCCAGTTTATGACCTATCAACTTGGTCGTCTTAAGGATCAGGGGAGGCTTACCCATCAGCAGGTGAGTCTTTCAAAAATGAATAATGTGAGAATGGCGCTAGAAATTGCCCGGTCGGCCCGGACTATTCTGGGTGCCAGCGGGATTACTCATGAATATGTTTCAATGAGGCATGCTGCAAATCTTGAATCGGTTTTGACCTATGAAGGTACCCATGAAATGCATACACTGGTTGTGGGTGAAGCAATAACGGGTATCCCAGCCTATCGTTGAAATAAAACGGGTAGTGATGAGTAGGGTAAGCATCAGAATTGGGTTTTAAATAGAAAGAAAAATCATGTCCAGAATATTAGTTACAGGCGGCGCCGGATACATTGGCAGCCATACAGTCCTTGAGCTGCTCGAAAATGGTGAGGATGTAATTGTAATCGACAATCTCTCCAACAGCAATCGCGAAGCGCTGGTACGAGTGGAAGCCTTAACTGGGAAAAAATTAAAATTTATGGAAATTGATCTATTGGATCAGTCAGCACTGGCTGAGGTTTTTGCCAGTCATCCCATAGACGCTGTAATCCATTTTGCCGGCCTGAAAGCTGTCGGTGAATCAATGGAAATCCCGCTTCGATATTATCAAAACAATCTCACTGGTACTTTGAATTTATTGGAAGAGATGAAAAAATCTTCGGTAAAAAATCTCGTGTTTTCTTCATCCGCCACAGTGTATGGCGATCCTGCCTCAGTGCCCATCACTGAAGATTTTCCTGTTTCAGCGACCAACCCATATGGGCGTTCCAAACTTATTATCGAGCAAATATTGGGAGATCTGTACACTTCAGATCCTGAATGGAATATTGTTCTCCTTCGTTATTTTAACCCAGTTGGTGCGCATAAGAGTGGCTTGATTGGTGAAGACCCCAGCGGAATCCCCAATAATATCATGCCTTACATTTCGCAGGTCGCTGTGGGTAAACTGGAAAAACTTTCAATCTTTGGCAATGATTATGACACTCTCGATGGAACCGGAGTACGTGATTATATCCATGTCGTCGACCTGGCTCAAGGGCATTTGAAGGCATTGACTCATCTGAAAAAAGGAGCTGGCCTGGAAACTGTGAATCTGGGGACTGGGAGCGGATATAGTGTGCTGGAATTGGTCAAAGCATTCGAAGCAGCATCTGGAAAAAAAGTAGCCTTCAAATTTGTGGAGCGTAGAGCAGGAGATATCGCCCAATGCTATGCTGACACTCAAAAGGCTGCCCGGGTTCTGGGATGGAAGGCTGTTAGAGGTTTGCGGGAAATGTGCGAAGATGCCTGGCGCTGGCAATCAAAAAATCCCAAAGGCTTCTCTGAATAACCAATTTTAGCGCACTAAATTAAAGCTGTATAGTATGGCAAAATTTTTCCACCACCTGGTTGAAGTTGACAATTTTCTACCTTCAATCTACGATCAAGATTGCACCTGATTAGACCCACTTCTTGATTGAATCAGTCACTGTAATAATTGTGTAAAAGCAAGTATACCAGCTGTTGCATTTGGCCAGGTAGCGGAATATTATTCGCGACTTGAATAAATGGAAATCTAAAGGAAGCTCATGTCACAATACCTCGTCATCGTAGAATCACCTTCAAAAGCCGGTACTATTCGCAAATATTTAGGGGATGAATATAAGGTTCTCTCCACTGTCGGGCATATCCGCGACTTGCCCAAATCTCAACTCGGCGTTGATCTGAAAGACAATTTCAAACCCTTGTATGTGACAATTCCAGGCAAGAAAAAGAACGTGGAGGCATTGAGAGAAGCCGCTAGGACGGCTACACATATCTTCGTTGCGACTGACCCTGACCGTGAGGGAGAAGCCATTGGCTGGCATGTGACCCGCATTCTGGATAACCTGAATAAACCAGTTAGTCGGGTGATGTTTTACGAAATCACAAAGGGTGGTGTGCTGGAAGGCATGCGTAATGCCACCGAACTTGATATGAATCTGGTGGATGCACAGCAGGCACGAAGAATTATAGACCGTCTGGTTGGTTTCAAAGTGAGCCCCTTTTTGTGGCGAGTCCTTTACTCAGGTCTAAGTGCTGGCCGTGTACAATCAGTAGCTCTGCGCCTCATTTGCGAACGTCAGGAAGAAATAGACCGATTCGACCCTCAGGAATATTGGACGATTAAAACTGAGGTAGCGACCGAATCTAAAAAAAGATTTGAAGCTGAACTTCAAAAGGTCGATGGCAAGAAAGCGCTCATCCCAAGTGAAGAGATTGCTCTGGCACTGCGCCATGAGCTAAAGGAAGCTAAATACACAATTCTGAAAGTTGAGAAAAAGCGTGTTCGAAGAAATCCCAATGCCCCGTTCACAACATCAACCCTTCAGCAGGCAGCTTTTCAGAAATTAGGTTTTACCACCAAACGAACCATGACCCTGGCGCAACAACTATATGAAGGTGTTACCCTCAAAAATGGTGAGACCACCGGATTAATTACATATATGCGTACCGATTCCACCAGAGTTGCAGACAGTGCCGTTGAAATCGCCAGAGCCCAGATAGAATCCAAGTTTGGTGCAAAATATTTACCACCAAAAGGTCGACAATTTGGGAAAGCAGGTGCAAAAATTCAAGATGCCCACGAAGCAGTACGTCCTGCTAATTCTGAGCTGCATCCAGATCATATCAAAGACTCATTGACTGGGCCCCAGCTAAAATTATATGAATTGATCTGGCGTCGATTTATTGCTTCCCAGATGGCAGCAGCGGTATTTGATCAATCTTCTGTGGATGTCAAGGCCGGTGAAAGATTTGAACTCAGGGCCAGCGGGTCTGATCTGATATTCGATGGCTATCGCAAAGTCTATTTTGAAAATGCAGAAGAGCAGGAAAACCATTTACCTGCTGATCTGAAGGAGCAGGAACAACTCCAGCTTATTAAAGTGGATGCTGAACAACATTTTACCAAACCGCCGGCACCTTATACAGAAAGTAGTCTGGTAAAAATTTTGGATAAGGAAGGTATTGGGAGACCCTCTACATACGCAAATATTATCTCCGTTGTCCAGGCCAGAAATTATGTCCTGTCAGAGAAACGGAAGCTATATCCAACCGATTTGGGAAAAGTCACGAACAAGCTCCTGGTAGAGAACTTTTCAGAATTAGTCAATAAGGCGTTTACCAGGGACATGGAAGAGCGCCTTGACAAGATTGCCGAGGGGACTGCAACTTATCTGGAAGTGATGAAGGATTTCTGGTCTCATCTGGAAAAATGGTTGGAAGAATCTTCAAAATCCTATACAGAGATAAAAAAATCTCTCCAGGCAGATACTGGTGAGCTCTGTGAAAAATGTGGAAAACCCATGGTTGTCAAATGGAGCAAGAATGGTCAATTTTTGGCCTGCTCAGGTTTTCCCAGCTGTAAAAATGCAAGACCCTTGGATGCACCAACCACAGACCAAGATGGTGAACCGGTGAAGGTTGAGGATTACGGTAAATGTGAATTGTGTGAATCTCCTCTTATCCTCAGGGATGGTCGATATGGCAAATTTTACGCATGTTCGACCTATCCAAAATGCAAATTTACCAAACCCTTTAATATTCTTATGCCCTGCCCGAAACCTGATTGTAAGGGTGATATCTCTCCTCGCCGATCGAAACGAGGACGTACCTTTTATGGTTGTACCCAATATCCAAAATGCGATTTTGTCAGTTGGGACCCACCCATAGCCCACACCTGCCCAGCTTGTGAAAATCCTTACATGGTGGCAAAATCTACCAAAAAGAAGGGTGATTACGCTTTATGTCCCAAGTGCAAACATGAAATCAATGTGAGCGTTACTGAAGTTGAAGCGTCCTAGCTTCCTGAATTTGAAAGAAATTATATGGCACGTTTAGAAAGTTTTGAAAAGCTCGTTTCCCTATCGAAACGCCGTGGATTCATTTTCCAGTCCAGTGAAATTTATGGCGGTATAAACGCCTGTTATGATTACGGACCTCTCGGTGTTGAACTGAAACGCAATGTAAAACAGATGTGGTGGAACGCCATGACCCGTGAGCATGATAACATCGTTGGTCTGGACGCTGCCATCTTGATGCATCCAAAAGTATGGGAAGCCAGTGGACATGTTGCTGGTTTTAGTGATCCCCTGGTAGATTGCAAGTCCTGTAAGACTCGTTTCCGTGAGGATGCACTCCCTGAAGAAAATATGAATTCCCACGAATGTCCCAAATGCGGTGGGGAGCTTACAGAATCACGACAATTTAATCTCATGTTTAAAACACAGATGGGAGCCGTAGAAGATACATCATCTACCATTTATCTACGACCTGAAACAGCCCAGGGCATTTTCGTAAATTTTACCAATGTTGTCGATACATCCAGAATGCAGATACCCTTCGGTATCGCTCAGATTGGGAAAGCCTTTAGGAACGAAATTACACCTGGGAATTTTATTTTCAGAACCCGTGAATTTGAGCAGATGGAGATGCAGTTTTTTGTAAAACCTGAAGAAGCAGACCTGTGGTTTGAAACCTGGAAGGAACGTCGCAAAGCATTTTACGATACGATTGGTATCGACCAGAGTCGATTACGCTTTCATGAGCATGGACCAAATGAATTAGCGCACTATGCCAGAGCTGCATTTGATGTGGAGTATGATTTTCCCATTGGCTGGAGTGAGTTGGAGGGTATTCACAATCGATCTGACTTTGATTTACGCCAACACGAGGAGCACTCAGGCAAAAAGATGAGCTATCTGGATCCTCAAACCAATGAACGGTACTTGCCTTTCATTATCGAGACTTCTGCTGGCTGTGATAGAACCACGCTTGCGCTGATGTGTGAAGCGTATGAAGAAGAAACGCTTGAAGATGGTTCAGTGAGAACGGTTATGCATTTTCATCCAAGAATCGCACCGATAAAGGTTGCCATCTTGCCTCTGGTTAAAAAGGGCGGATTGTCAGAATTGGCTTCTGAAGTGAAAGATGATCTGAAGAGACATTTCAATGTTTTTTATGACGAAAAGGGTGCAATAGGCCGTCGCTATCGTCGGATGGATGAGGCTGGAACACCTTATTGTGTAACCATCGATTTTGATACCTTGGAAGACAAGGCAGTTACCGTTAGGGATCGTGATTCAATGGAACAGATCCGCGTCCCGCTTGCTGAACTACAGGGCTGGCTTGCGCACCGCATTCTAGTGGCATAATTTGTTCACCAAGCACAACATTGGATGTGCTTGGTGGACAATTACTGGTGCTGTATGTCATTCACGACCCCTTTTTACACTAAACTTGCGGGGCAAAAAAAAATATCCGGATACATGATCCATACTTGATGTGCCTACAATGCTATTTATATTGCATGACGTGATTAGGCGAGCATCAAAGCAACGATCCTTTATAAAACAGCAATTTTCTGATCCACTTCGAATTAATTTTAAATGTGCACCTCCAGGTGCATTTTTCTTATGATATCCTCAGAGAGCAGGTGTGAATGAACAATATGTTAAAATACTTAATTGACCTTCAAGAGATTGATCGTCAATTATTTGAGATCAACGAGAAAAAGGGGAGCCTTCCCGAGCAGGTCGAAAAATTAGAGTCCCAGGCCGCCACTATCATGTCAGAATTAGAAAAGAAACGTACGGACCTTGAGTCAAATCAAAAAGAATTATTGACCATCAAGGGTGGCCTCATGGATGCTGAGGGGAAAGTTAAGAAGTATCAGGATCAACTCTACCTTGTAAATACAAACCGTGAATACGACTCTCTCACCAATGAAATTGAAACGGTCAAGGCTGAAGTAAATACGATGGAAGAGCGGCAATTGCTTCTTGAAACAGAAATTGAAGCTTTAGAAGAGACGATATCTGCTTCTGAAAGTCAAAGCACTGCTTTTATCAGTGAGCTTGGTTCCAATCGTGACGAGTTAAAAGAAAAATCGGACCTTACCGATGCCCGTCAAGAACAGCTGGAAAAAGACCGTATTGAGTTGGTAAAGAATGTGAGTGAACGTTACATGCGAAAATATGATCGCATACTCAAAGCACGTCGTCGTGCTGTCGTTCCCATCGAGCGCTCAGCGTGTACAGGATGCCACAAACAGCTTAATCCCCAAACCATTTATGATATTCAGCAAATGGACTCATTTATTGAGTGCGAAAACTGCGGTCGAATTCTAGTTTATATTCCTGGAGATGAAGACTAGCCTACTTCATAAAAAAAAGGGGAAGCGTTAAAAGATGATCCGAATGTTCGGATCATTTTTCTTTTAGAAGCACGTTGAGATATTAGCTTAAATCAGCTTTTTAAAATGGGTGGATTGGGCAGTCGCCTGGCGCAAGCTGGGAGGAAAGTCCGGACTCCGCAGGACAGGTTGCCCATGTTTGGAGCATGGGACTCCACCAGCCGGTGGGGATGGAAAGTGCCACAGAAAAGATACCGCCAGCCTGCGCTATTATTTGCTATGGCAAATAATAGCGCAGGTTGGTAAGGGTGAAATCGTGAGGTAAGAGCTCACGCCTTGATCAGGCAACTGGTCATGTGGGAAAACCCCAACTGGAGCAATTTCAAGCAGAAGAGTATGGTTGTCCGCCATATCATCTCGTATGATACTCTTCGGGTAGAAAGCTAGTATCCCGTTGCAAAACGGGATCCAGATCAATGGCTGCCGCATCCTTTTTGAGGATTAGACAGAATCCGGCTTACAGATTCACCCATTTATATTGAATATGATATCGTGGATATCTCTTTATTCACTCACAAGTCAAAATCGATACGGTACCGTTTTTGCCGTGAATTAAACCAGGAAGAAGTTTATACTACAGACCTTTTATTATGGAAAAAATCTGGATCATTCAAGATAGTCCCCAAGCAGAGATAACAAAACTGGCTGCAGCGCTTGGTGTCTCCTCAATCGTAGCTGGAATTTTATGGCGCAGGGAACTTCGCACGATGGATGAAGTCCGGAATTTCTTTAATCCCTCTGTGTCCCTATTACTAGATCCATTTCTAATGCTCAATATGGACAAAGCGGTTGCTGAAATAAATGCGTGCATCGATAATCATTTACCCATACTGGTTTATGGCGATTATGACGTAGATGGGACAACAGCGGCCTCCTTGCTCCATTTATTTCTTGAATCAATTGGTGCGAAATCTGATTTCTACATACCTGATCGCAACGTGGAAGGATATGGAGTATCGCATAAGGGGATTGATTATGCTGCTGAGATTGGCGCAAAATTAATTATAACCTGTGACTGCGGAATAACCGCCGTTGAACAGACTGAATATGCGAAGCTGGCTGACATAAAAATGATGATCACTGATCATCATATTCCAGACGACGTCCTTCCTGATGCTGCAGTGATTCTTAACCCGAAGCAAGCCGGTTGTGAATATCCCAATGCTAATCTTTGTGGTGCTGGTGTTGCATTCAAGCTCACCCAGGGGATCGCAATGAGCCGTGGATTGGCTCCAGAACAGGCCCTGCAATTTCTTGACCTGGCTGCCATTGGTACAGCGGCTGATATTGTGAAGGTAACCGGCGAAAACCGGATCATTGTTTGGGAAGGTCTCAATCTCATTAGCCAGGGCAAACGACCAGGAATCAAGGCCTTGAAAAAGGTTGCAGGAATCTCTCGTGACACTGTTACAGTTGCAGATGTACTTTTTGGATTAGGTCCGCGTATTAATGCTGTCGGTCGTCTCGGTGAGGCTATGCGCGCCGTTCGCCTCATGACCGCTAGCACCCAGGCTGAAGCGCGCGAGCTCTCAGCCGTGCTCGATTCTGAGAATGAGACAAGAAAAACCGTTGAGGGTAAAATATTTGATGAGGCAGTACGCCTCTCCATTGCCAAGTATGACCCCCGGGAAAAGCGATCTTTGGTTTTGTACCAAGAGGGCTGGCATCATGGTGTCATTGGCATCGTGGCTTCAAAACTTAAGGAAAGATACTTTGTACCAACAGTGATCATTGCTGTCAATGATGGTGTAGGCAAGGCTTCCGCAAGAAGTATTGTTGGTTTTGATCTTCACGCTGCTTTCTCTCAATGCTCAGACCTGCTATTGAGTTTTGGGGGACACACAATGGCAGCTGGGATGTCCATTGATCCAGCTAATCTGGAAGCATTCGAAAAAAGGTTTCAGGAAGTTGCAATGGCACAGGTTACTGATGAGATGATGCGACCTCGGCTAAAAATTGAATCGGTGATCAACTTTAGTGATATTAACTCGCAATTAATGGAAACTCTCAGACGGCTGGCTCCATATGGCCCGGGAAATATGAGACCACTTTTTAGCAGTCAGAATGTGGAAGTCGTCGGTTATCCAAGACCGAAGATTGTAGGTAAGGATCATTTAAAATTTAAAGCCCGCCAGGGTAGGGAAGTTCTGGATGCCATAGGATTTGGTCTGGCTGAACATCTAGAATTATTGTATTCTGGCAAACCTGTTGAGTTAGCCTACGTACTCTCTGAGAATGAATGGCAGGGACGTAAAACGATCCAATTGGAACTTAAAGATATTCGAGTGATGAACTAGGAGCGACAAATGAGAAGAGCTTATATCGATGCTATTGGAATGTACGTACCGGAAAATGTAGTTACCAATAAAGACTTGGAAGCCATGATGGATACTTCGGATGAATGGATTCGAGAAAGATCCGGTATCCAGGAACGTCACCATGTCAGAGGCGAAAGCACAACAGACCTGGCTCTCAAAGCTACTGAAGAAGCGCTGGAGAAAGCAGGGATGGTGGCAGAGGATATTGATCACATTATTTTTTCCACCATGGCAAATGATTATTTCGTACCCGGCGGGGGGCCGATGATGACCAGACGTTTGGGTATTCCTGGAACACCAGCAGTTGATATTCGCATGGCATGTTCTGGATTTTTATATGGCCTGTCTATTGCCAAGGCCTTTATCGAATCTGGAGCCCATGACAATGTCCTGCTCATAACCTCTGAAGTACAATCAGTCGCGCTGGATTTTTCAACGGCAGGTCGTGACACAGCTGTGCTTTTTGGTGACGGCGCCGCAGCAACAGTCTTGAAGGCCACTGAAGATGATCGGGGGCTTATCTCCATCAAAACCCATTCAGATGGTCGTTATGCAGAAGATCTAATGCTGAGAACGCCCTCTACATTGGACAACCCATTTCTAACGAATGAGCTTCTGGATAAGGGATATGGACGTGTTGTCATGAATGGTCGCAGCGTGTTTAAGCATGCTGTTACCAAATTTCCCCAGGTGATCATGGAAGCCTTGGATGCAGCTGGCGTTGATAAGAGCGACGTTAAGCTGGTCGTTCCACATCAGGCAAATCTCAGAATCACTGAAGCTGTTGCAAATCGCCTGGACATGGAGCTACACAAGGTTGTTTACTCCAATATCCACAAATACGGAAATACCACCTCTGCTTCAATACCTATCGCATTGTATGAAGCACAGCAGGAGGGCAAAATTAAGCGGGGCGACATTATCGTGGTCGCTTCCTTTGGGGCCGGCTTCACTTGGGGCGCTTCAGTGATCAGGTGGTAAATCATTAATCATAAACACGTAAGACGGTACTGAGATGAAACAATATTTTCAGGAAGAGCATTATATGCTGCAGGAAATGGTACGTGATTTTGCAGCAAATGAAGTCGCACCCATAGCAGAATCTCTGGATAAAGAAGAACGATTCCCTCTGGAACTTATTCCCAAACTTGCTGAATTGGGTTTACTGGGAATACCTTTCCCCGAAGAATACGGCGGGGCAGGAATGGACACCCTGGCCTATACGCTGGTGATAGAAGAGTTAGCCAAGGTTGACTCCTCTGTAGCGATTACCGTAGCAGCTCATATATCATTGGGGATCACCCCAATTTATCTATTCGGGAATACTGAACAAAAAAATACACACCTGGCCAACCTTATTGCCGGTAAGTACCTCGCCTGTTTTGGGCTCACGGAATCGGAGGCCGGATCTGATGCTGCAGGCACCAAAACAACTGCTGTAAAAAAGGGGGATGAATGGGTCATCAACGGATCTAAAAATTTTATTACCAACGCCGGATATTCAGGGATCTGCAATCTTACTGCGGTTACGGATCCAAATGCAGTGAGGCCGGGTGGAATATCTGTCTTTACGGTTGATACGAAGACGCCTGGATTTTCAATTGGTCCACCTGAAAAAAAAATGGGTTGGCGCGGATCTGATACTCGAGCGCTCACCTTTGAGAATATGCATGTTCCAGAGAGTGCACTTCTTGGAAAACTGGATGTTGGTTTTTCCCAAATGATGACAGCTTTGGTTGGTGGGCGGATTAGCGTGGCTGCGCTTTCATTAGGGTTGGCAGAAGGGGCGCTTGCAGCAGCTGTAAAGTATTCAAATGAGCGCGAGGCTTTTGGAAAAAAGATTCATCGCTTTCAGGGGGTGGGTATGCAGCTCGCTGATATTGCGACAGAAATTGAGGCTGCTCGTCACCTTGTTTATCATGCCAGCTATCTCAAAGATCAGGGAAGTGATGTGGTTAAAGCTGCTGCCATGGCTAAATTAAAAGCCTCCGAGACCGCTGTTCGTGCAAGCAATATTGCAGTACAGGTTCATGGCGGTTATGGTTTCATTAAAGAATTTCAGGTGGAACGATTTTTTCGAGATGCAAAAATCCTCACGATTGGTGAGGGTACATCGGAAGTTCAAAAACTTGTGATTTTGAAGCAGCTACTGAAAGGTTTATAATTACCCCATGTTGCCCCAATCGAAAAAGGTCGTCGCTGACGAAAAAAAATATCACCTCTGGTTGAGAATAAGCCAAGTGAGTTTAATCGCCTTACTCTTGGTAATCACGGCTCTTTTTTTCCCAAAAGGAAAGATGTTTCAGTTCAACTATGCAGTTGACCAGATTACAACCGAGACCATTATTGCCCCTTTTGACTTTGATATATTAAAAACTGAAGAAGCATTGGAGTTGGATCGTGAAGCACGCGAAAACTCAGTTCAACCTGTTTTTATCTGGGACAATTCAAGTCGCGACCAAGTAAATGAAACTCTGGAAGGAATCAGAGCCCAACTTGCTTTGTGGTATCAGGCGGAAAAAGATTTAAGCGTCAAACGAGATTATTGGGCCTCAATTACAGATAGCCTGGCCGCAGATTCCATAAAAAACCAGCTGCAGGAAAATTCTCTCCTCGTTCTCAATATTAAACTCGATTTGCAAAATAAAGGCCTGAGGGATCTTGGCACACCCCGTTGGAGTTATTTCCTTGAAAAGGGACCTTCTACACGTCAATTGGTGAATTCAGTCAAACAGGCACTTCTTCCACAGTATATGCTGGGGATTATTGGTGATCTACCTCCCAACGAAAAATATGATCGAATCACCATGATCACCCGTGGAAAAGAATCCAGCCGTAATCCTCAAGATTTTCGCAATATGAGTGAAGCCTGGGAGAGTGTCCAAAAAGTTCTGGTATCAAATTATGTGCAAAAAGACCCTCGCTTACTTCAGCTGGCAGAGGACATTGCTCATAGTGTAATGATACCCAACTTAAACTATTCAGCAGAACTGACGGAAAACCGAAATGCTGAGGCACGTAATCTTGTTCCAATCAGTGTTGGAAAAGTTTTTAAAAATGAGCGTATTGTCGATGCGAATACACGCGTCACACCTCAAATAGCACAAAAGCTGAAATCCCTTGAGAAGGAATACATTCGAAAAGGCTATGGCGAGTCAGCTGCTAATCGTTTGACCACTTTCCTGGGCAAAATGATGCTCTCGGCATTTCTGCTCTTTTTCTTCTTCGCCTACTTACAGACGTACCGTAGCCAGATATACAATGACATTAAACTAATCGCCCTCGTTGGAATCATTTTTACCCTGCACCTGGCCCTGGCTTATGTCATCGTTTATACATTAGGCTGGTCAGAATTCTTTGTGCCCATGAGCATCGCAGCCATACTTTTTACTGTGGTTTTCGACGGTCGAATTGCATTTATCATTATGGTGACCCTGACCCTGCTCACCGGAATCATTCTGAGTAACAACATTCCTTTTATTGTCGCCAATCTGTTTGTTTCTTCACTGGCGATCTACACGGTCCGCAGATTGCGTTCACGCTCTCAATTATTATGGAGTATTCTGGCTGTCGTTTCAGGCTATGTCGCCGTTATCGCAGTTTTCGAAATGATCCAGTTCAGTAGTTGGGAATCTGTTATGGAGCATATGTTATTTGCCACAGGTAATGGTATTTTATCACCGCTATTATCCTATGGCTTCCTGGTATTGATTGAACGCGTTTTTAAGATCACCACGAACCTGACCTTGTTGGAGCTGTTGGATTTTAATAATAAACTCCTTAGCAATCTGGCCATGCGCGCTCCTGGAACGTTTAAGCATAGCATTGATGTTGGTAACCTGGCAGTCGCAGCTGCCGAAGCAGTCGGAGCCAATTCACTTCTGGCAAGGGTCGGGGCTTACTACCATGATATTGGCAAGGGCGAAAAACCTGAGTATTTTATCGAAAATCAACTCAGGGGAACCAATAAACATGAAAAACTTTCACCACGCCTCAGCGCAACCGTTATTGTTGCTCATGTTAAGGACGGGATCAAGCTGGCTGATGAATTCGGACTGCCCTCCATCGTTGCTGATTTCATTCCCATGCACCATGGTAAAACCCGGGTAGAATATTTCTATCAACAAGCCCTGGAACGTGCGAAGGAAACAGACTCTGAAATAAACGAATCTGATTTCCGCTATCCTGGTCCCAGACCAAATTCAAAAGAGACGGGAATCCTCATGATAGCAGAAGCGATTGAGGCTGCTACACGATCATTGAAGAGTCCAAATCCCCAGAGGATTGAGTCTCTAATGGACACCATTATTGAAAGTAGAATCAAGGGTGGAGAATTAATAAACTGCCCACTGACTTTTAGAGATCTGGATATCATCAAAGCCGCCATGATGCCAGTTTTAACTGGAAGTATGCACGAAAGAATTGAATATCCAGGGCAACGCGAAAAATTGCATATGATGGATGATGAAGCCTGACCAAGACAATCAACTTTGCCTGAAAATTCCCATTCCCGATGCAGATTGAGATATTTGATCCTGCCCCTGACATAAACTTAGCTGATATCAGGCAGGGTGTCGAACAGGTTATTAATGGTGAACAAAAAACTTCCGAATACATAAATATTATTTTTATGGGTCGGGATGAACTACGCCTGGTGAAAAAAGAATATTTCGGATTGGATCTTTATACTGATGTCATCGCTTTCAATCTAAATGATCCTGACCAGGCCATCGCAGGTGAGCTATATTTATCCTATGACCAAATCATTCAAAATTCACACGAGTTTAAGACCAAGGCCGAGAATGAAGTTATTCGAGTTGTCATTCATGGATGCCTACATTTGTGTGGTTATGAAGATGATACAAACGAACTTAAAACTAAAATGACTGAATTGGAAAATCGTTATCTCAAAATTATTGAGGAACTCTCAAGCTGATGGCTGTCTCCGAGTTTATTGATTCAGCTCTGCTCTGGCAGATCGTCCTTTTTCTTGTGCTATTGGGGCTATCAGCATTTTTCTCTGGCTCAGAAACTGCACTTTTCAATTTAAAACGTCAAGATCTTGATAAGTTGAAGCATGATATTGCGCCCTCCTCAAGACTGATTGTGCGCTTACTGAGCACGCCCAAACGACTTCTAATTACTGTTTTGGCTGGCAATACGATTGTAAACGTCGCTCTTGCGTCTATGGCGGCTCTGATAACAACTGAAATAGCCACAAGTAGGGGCACAAATCAGGTAATTGCCCTTGTGGTCGAAATCATCGTCTTAACAATCGTTCTCGTTATTCTAGGTGAAATTACTCCAAAAGTTTTAGCGATGCGCCATTCACTCGGCTTCGCCTCCAGAATTGTTGGAACCCTATCTGTTTTCTTTAAACTGTTCTCGCCAATTGCCCAGGTTTTCTATAATTTGGTAGAGAAAATTGTTGGTTTGATCGGGATCCATCCTGAAGAAAACTTCACCTCGGATGAAGAAATAAAAGAGTTGGTTGAATTGGGTCAAGATCAAGGTGTCATTGGGAAAGATGAAAAGGAAATGATTCATTCCATAATCGAGTTTGGTGATACTCAGGCAAAAGAGATTATGATCCCACGGCCTGATGTCCTTATGCTACATACTGAAATGAGTCGTGAAGATGTATTTGCCTTAATTAAAGAAACAGGATATTCTAAATACCCGCTCTACAGAGATCAAATCGATCAGGTTCGAGGTATTGTGTTCATAAAAGATATTCTACCCTATCTCCATAGCGCGTCACAACGGATAAATCTTGAACGACTGGCTCGCCCGGCAATGTTTGTTCCCGAGCACCAACCCATTGATGCTTTATTGCGAGATATGCAGACTCAAAAACAAAAGTTAGCCATTGTTGTTGATGAATATGGTGGGTTCTCTGGTATGGTGGCTGTGGAAGACATTATTGAGGAAGTTTTAGGTGATCTCAGAGATGAGATTGATGATTGTGACGAAGAGACTGAAATTGTGAAAATCAATCCAGATGTATATGTTATTGCAGCCTCAACCGCACTTGATGATGTTGCAGAAATTCTTGGAATCAAGTTTATGGAAGATCGAGATTATGACTCGATTGGTGGTCTCATATATTTTCTCTCGGGTACTATCCCTCAGGCAGGTGAAATTGTTAAGTATGAAAACTACAGTTTTGAAGTTGTATCTGTTGAGAAGAATCGCATCGAAAAAGTTAAAGCTAGCAGGATACGGAATAAATAATGCAGGGTGCCGTGACCTCAAGTGCTGAATCAGAGTTGACCAGGCTAATAGAAATTGTTGCGAAACTACGTGGACCTGATGGATGTCCCTGGGATCGCGAACAAACTCCCAAAAGCATGATCCCTTATCTGCTTGAAGAAGCTTATGAGGTTGTTGAGACGCTGGAAGACGGTGATATTGCAGAATTGCAAAAAGAACTTGGTGATCTTCTTCTACACATTGTCATGCAGGCTCAAATGGCTGAAGAGGAAAATACATTTAAACTTCGTGATAGCATTTATTCGATTAATGAAAAACTGATTCGGCGTCATCCTCATGTTTTTGGTGACAATAACAACGAATCAAAACGAATTGAGGATGCCAGGGAAAACTGGGAGCGGGTTAAAAAAAGTGAAGGTAGAAAAAGCTGGATTGATGGTGTACCAAAAAACTTGTCTGGATTGATCCGCGCCCAGCGGATCCAGGAGAAAGCATCAACTGTGGGGTTTGACTGGGACGATGTGGCACCAGCCCTTGAAAAGTGTCACGAAGAAGTCGATGAGTTGCTTGAAGTATGGAAACAGGGAGACCATAAAAGGTCACAAGAAGAATTTGGAGATGTTCTGTTTAGTATGGTGAATATTGGCCGCTTGATGAAGATAGATAGTGAAACTTCCATGCGGCTGGCAGTTGATAAATTTGATGCCAGATTCCGAGCTCTGGAAACAGTTTTTGAGCAAGAGAATAAAAACATCGAAACTGCCTCCCTGGAGGAAATGGATGAAGTGTGGGACCGAATAAAGCACAAAGTGGAATTTCGGAAATAGGTCTGTGTTTTTAGATAATACACTGGAATTGTGTATTATTGCTTGAGTGAAAACTGTATAAAACCTCCAACTTATTAGATTTAATAAAGTCCTTGGCATTGGATAAATAAAACTATAGTTTATTTATTATAACTTACAAGCACAATTCAGGAGGGTAGTAATGGCTGATAAAAAGGCTACGGGAAATCAAGGCAAGCGGTATTCTGCGGATGAAAAAGCAGCAATGTTTGAGTTTATCAATACTTTTGATGCTGAAAACAAGCGCGGGGGAATGAAAGCAGCCAGTGAAAAATATGGCGTTTCAGTTGTCACACTGAGCAACTGGAAAAAAAGTAACGGCGGTTCCAAAAAGCGGACGGTGAATAAAAAAGTTAAGCGCACACCTGCGAAGAAAAATGTAAAAACAAGCACTCCCGCTGTGAAGGTGTCATTAGCTAGTCCAGAAGCAATCTTAAGCAGGCTTCAAGCTATTCGTGGAGAAATTAACGGTCTTGAGAAAGAATTTAACGAACTTAAGAAAAAGCTTTAAGACCAGATTGAACTAGCGACTTAGTTTTAGATAAACAGGGTGAGATTAATCTCACCCTGTTTTTTTCAAAACAGGATATAAATAAGAAACCACAGAGATATCATACATTGTATTAGTGTTATGCTACAGGTTATTGATCAGGGTGTACAACAGGATTACCCAGATTGATCCATGTAGCCATCCGGCCAGAACATCGAGGGGAAAGTGGGCGCCGCAGTATATTCGAGAATAACCCACCAGCACTGAAAATGGAATTAATATCCATGCGGCCCAGGAAAACATGAGACTAAAACCTAAAGCAATGGCCATTGTATTTGAAGCATGATTTGATGGGAAGGATTTTCTCCCCTTATTCATGATCCCCAGGGATCTAATATCTTCATACTGTTTCCCAGGTCGAATTCGATCCGTTTGCTTTTTAAAGAATCTTGCATTAATCCTGTCAGCGATGAGAGCACCTACCCCGCCAAGCAGAAGTGCAGATAACCCGGATTTCCAGTTTAAATAAATGAGTATCATTGCAAACGATAGTGTTGGGAATGTCCACCTGTAAGGATCAGAAGCTGTAATCATGATCCGGTCCAGCCATGGGTATGAGAACCTTTTAGCAATCAAATAGGTAAGATCTTTCTCAAATTTGGATATTGGCAATATGATCATGGATTAAAAATGGATACCTACCTTATCTTTTACTAGTAATTTATGTGCGTGAATCGTTCAAAATTGTGGATGAATTAGCCATGTCAGATTCAAATATATGTTAAGCATTGGAGTTGCTTTATGAAGTATCTACAGATAGTCACGATTTCTCTTTTTGTGTTTCTGGGTGCCTGCCATTCACCTGGGCAGTTAAACAAAAATGTGCTGGAAAATGGACAGCTAAGGGTTGGCTTTGATGTTGACGACACCATCTTGTTTTCACGCGACAATTTTCTAAAGGCTCCCCACATGAGTGATGACCCGGATCATGTAGACTATGGTTGGATCAATCTTCACGATAGTCTTCATTCCACTTTAATCCAACCCGTGGCAGACTTGATTGGCTTTTTAAGAGCTCAGGGTCATGAAATATATTTTATTACGGCAAGACCGGGAGTGAACGGAGAAGCAGTGGCTCGATATTTAAGCAGATCATTGGGTTTCCCCGTTGTAAAAGATGTAAATCTATTTTTCTCCCCGAAAGAGAAAGACCCGATAACTGGGCGAAACATGACTACCAAACATAAAGTTATTTCAACCCTCGGCTTGCATATATTTTATGGTGATGCGGACAACGATATGGTGGCTGCAAGTGTTGCTGGTATACGTGGCGTAAGGGTCGTTCGGGATGTTCGCTCTGTTGAAGCTTACAGCAAGAATTATTTTGGGGATACTCGGTCCGAGCCAAAGGCTGCCGCACCCTATTCAGAAACCCAATATCAACAATTTATTGCGAAGGGCGTTGGCCCCTATGGAGAAACCATTTTCCCGATCTATAGTTTTCCTCAGGATACCCTTGTCAGCGTAAATCCCTAGAGTCCAGATTTAATTTCCACTCTCCAGGGGAACGATCTCAACTTCTCGAACGCGAAACACGTTACTTGCACCATTCATGTTGGTAAGCGGCAAGTCTTCTAGACTAAGCCTGAGTGTATTGCTACCTTCCTTTAAAAAAGCTTTGGCCCAAAATGTAGCACTCCAACTATCCCAGGAGCCGGTGTGAGGAAAACTGAGCATTTGCTCTAACCACCAGTCGTTGATTTTAAGATTTGCTACTCCACAGGTGTTCCCAGTATTAATTGGGCCAGCGCCATTGCTATAAATAAACCGAAGGATATAGTTCCCTGCCGCAGGTGCTCTAAAAGTCATCTTGATAAAAGCATTATCTTTTCCCATCTCAATGAAGTAGGGTGGTTTGGCGTCAAGTACCAATATTGCTGATGGCCCTAAATATTGCGGTTGTGAGGGCAGACTCAGATTCCCCAGTGAATCCAGCGAATGGAGAGAAAAGAATCCAACCAGGGAGTCGGGGATGACGATAGGAGAACTGCTGAGGGTATCCAGCACGAAACCGTTTACTGTAAGAACAGTGCCTCTGCCAGGATTTCTCCATGCCAGGGTATCTCCGCTCCAGTAGGTCTCAGGAATAGTTGGAGATAGATGGTCAGCATAGACCACTGAAGTTGCTTCAGCACCCTCCTTCTCACCCAAAACAACAATGATATCTAGAGCTTCTCCGCGCAAGGGGAGCGACTCTCCTGATTCGTGAACGATGCCATTTACAGTCAGCTTCCGAATGACAGATCCGCTTCCCTTAAGTTTAATTGTGAGGTCTGTGTTGTGGAGCCTGAACCTGGTCAATGAAAAATTATCCCATTTGAAGGGATTATTTGGCTGCAGATTTAGATCAAAACCAGCCCTATCAAAATCATAGCTAATAGAGATGCCAAATAAACCCTTATAAATAGCACTCAACCAACCAGCTGTACTCCAGAGTTGACCATCTGAATTGATTTCTGTCTCATCCGGACGGCCTGACGAATAATGATAATTCTCCCGATGTGTTAGGAATAATGCCGCAGACCTCAGCAGACTGTTGAAACTATGGCTGTAGGCCGCCTGGTTAGCAGTCTGTTTTGCAGCCAACAATGCATATGACTCAACAAAGGGCCAGACGGCTTTATTATGATAGGATGGTGAGTGGGGGAGTTGATGCGAAATGACTGGACTGCCATAACGCGTCCTCGGATAGGTCTCTACAAGTCTGGTAGCATGGGGTGCGAAAGATCGGGTTAACAATATCCCGAGGGACTCCCCCAGCAAATCGCGGTGAGGGGCTGGAATCCATGCCGGTATTGTCATAATGTAACTTGCTGGTGCATCCAAAGACACATTCCAGAAATGCTGGACTATATTCTGGTCAAGTCGCTCTATCAATTGCGGCCAGGAACGAATGATATCCTGATTGTCTTTTGCCAGGACCAGCCCAATTTCCAGGGCTCGCTTAAATATAATATTGGTAGAAAGTGCATGGGAAGAATGGATGTTTGCCGGTGACATCCAGGGTGGATATGTTTGCTCCCGCCAATCTTCAAAACTGGTCTCACCCATAAGCATCCCTGAAACGGGATCACGATTCCAGAGCAGGTCTTCCTGTAGGGCTTGAAGTACGGGTGCCCGAATTTCATCTAGCCAGGCGGTATCTCCGGTGGCCAGATAAACTTCCCAGGCTGCCAGGGTCCAAACATGACGATCACTGGAAATCGGCCACGACCCACCAGTACCTGTATCCTGGATGATCCGACCTGTCGGTGATAGCTTTGCTCGCAAACTGGTTTTTACATTCTCAGGGAAAAGGTATGCCAATGACAACTGAGCGGCGAAGGAAATATCTCGCGTCCAGATGCCAGGCCACTCTTTTCCCGCTGAGAAACCACCATCCTCACGAATGTTTCCCAGCGTTTCTTCGAGAGCCAGATTTGTAAGGGCTTCTAAAAGAGGTGCCTCCGGGCTGGAAAATTTTGGTAGCTGGGAAAGGTCTGTGTGTAGCTCCCATGACCGCTTCATTTTGGCTGGGCTTGGTGGGGCAAAATGAATACTTAATTCATAAATGGAGTCCTGATCTAAATCCTCAAACCTGAGGGCTTCCGGAGGTGTGGTCTGGTCCCATATCCAATTCAACGGATCGGTACCCCCTGCGATGAAAAGACCTTCAAAATCATCTGAAAAGATTGTGTCATTTGTTGCTGTGAGATAGAAACCCTTGCTCTCAAAACTTTGGAGCACTGAGCGGAAATCAATCCTGAAATGAACATTTGTCGGGCTGTCAAGAGCGGGGTGGATTCCAGCCAAGGGTGGAGCCTGAATACCAAATTTCAGAGTAGGTGCATAAAATTCAGTTATACCAGCCGGCACAACAAGTTCATGATTTTGCCCAAAACCTGCTTCATTATCTTTACCGTTAAGACTCAATTTGAACAATATGGGTTGGGGGATACTATATTTTGAAACCATGGGATAGTTGGATGTTAATCGATTAGGTCCTGATGCAGTCGCTCTGTATTTCCCTTCCGTGACGCTCTTTGCAGAAATACTTATTTCTGAATTATTTTGCTCACAAGCAGTCAGCAATATCATTAAGAGCAGACCAGCAGAAATATTCTTTAGATTCATAAGACCCTTCCCATTTGTTCCTCTAAACTAATCAATCAGAATGAGAAGGCCATTTTCTTTGTGGAGAAATCCGACTTTTCAAGAAAAGGACTCGAAATAGAAAGCAGTTATTGAAATTTGATTTACAAATTATATATTACGAACCGACCAGTCGGTATGTTGAATAATAATGTTTATTGAATCGTGAATTCTATTTTCCAGTTGCGGTCTTATATAGAATCGAGCTGTGTTCCATAGTGTGAATTATTCAATTGGCAAGGAGCCCATAAATGAAAATTGTTGTGTGTGTTAAACAGGTACCGGATACTGAGACAAAAGTTGTTATCAGTGGGGACGGGCTGTCAATCGATCCCGCTGATGTGAAATATATCATGAACCCTTATGATGAGTATGCTATTGAAGAAGCCCTCAAGCTTAAGGAGGCTGCTGGTGAAGGTGAAGTGATCGTTCTTACTCTCGGAACAGAGGATGCACAATCAATCATGCGAACGGCCATGGCAATGGGTGCTGATAGTGGCATCCTACTCAAGACTGAAAATGCTGCACTAGCGGATGGCCTCTCAGTTGCCAAGGCGCTGGCGGAAGAAATTAAAACATTGGGACCCGATCTGATCCTGGCTGGGAAAATGGCCATTGATGGATATGGACATCAGGTAGCAACAATGCTGGGCGAATTATTGGGGATGCCAGTATTGCCAACAGCTAAGTCGCTCGCAATAGTTGATGGAGTTGCCACGATCCAGCGGGATATAGAAGGGGGTCGAGAGACGCTTTCCGCTAAAACGCCCTGCGTTATAACTGCGGAAAAAGGATTGAATGATCCTCGTTATCCGGCGTTGAAGGGAATTATGCAAGCCAAACGAAAACCACTGGAAATAAAGGAGACCGTTCTGGGTGATGCCGGAATTGAAATTATGGAACTGATTTATCCCACCAAAAAACCAGAAGGTCGTATCGTTGGCAAGGGTCCGGAAGCTGCTGCTGAACTGGTTAAACTGCTTCGTGATGAAGCTCAGGTTATTTAGGAGACCATCATGAGTGAAATTCTTGTTTTTGCCGAACAACGTGACAATCACCTAAAATCGTATAGCCTGGAAGCCGTTTCCGAGGGTCGTAGATTGGCTGATGCTGCTGGTGCAAAACTTTCAGTATGTCTGATTGGATCAGGCGTGAGCAATCTTTCTGCGTCTATTGCCAGTTATGGAGCTGATAGAGTGCTTGTCGCTGATGATGCTGCATTAGCAGTGTATTCACCTGGCGCATACGCAAAATTAATTCATGACGCGCTTTCAGTTACACACGCCAGCGTAGTCCTGCTGAGTTCTTCATCCATGGGTCGCGAATTGGGTGCACTTCTATCAGCCAGGGCCGATGCCAGTCTCTTAAGTGATGTTGTTGAAACCACCTGGTCAGGTGACCATCTGGTGGTCAAAAGACCAGTTTATGCAGGAAAGGCTTTCCTGCGGGTTGCGGCAAAACGCGCACCTGTCATAGTTACACTGCGCCCCAATGTTTTTACAGCCCTAGAGCATGCCGGGGCTGGTGTTGTAGAGGGATTGCCGGTTTTATTGAGTGATGCGGAAACTCAAGTGACTATTACTGACACAAGTTTGAAAGCTACCACGCGCCCTGAACTTACTGAGGCAAGCATCATCGTTTCAGGTGGTCGCGGGATGGGTGGCCCTGAGAACTACGCGATTATCGAGGAACTGGCTGACACACTTGGAGCTGCTGTTGGCGCTTCACGAGCTGCTGTAGATGCAGGATGGAGACCGCATGCTGACCAGGTCGGACAAACGGGTAAAACAGTTTCCCCAAATTTGTATATTGCCTGTGGAATATCCGGAGCCATTCAGCATCTTGCAGGTATGAATTCATCAAAATGTATTGTGGCGATTAATACCGATCCTGAAGCTCCCATCTTCAAAGTGGCAAATTATGGCATTGTGGCTGATCTTTTCGAGGTGATACCTGCTCTAAATAAGGCTGCAAAGGAATTGTTGGGATAAAGTAAATTTTCCTTAGTCGAACCAAAAAGAGGCTGGCATATCGTCAGCCTTTTTTAATTTGAATCCATTGCTATAATAAAAGAAAAGAGATTAAATGCTAAATCCCCGTGGAATATTATTCGACCTTGATGGTACTTTGGTCGACACGAGTCGAGATATTACAGCAAATTTGAACCGAGCTTTCGTTTCCCTTGGCTACCAGCATCTACCCCATGAAACTATTTTGAGTCATGTTGGATATGGAGCCCATTATCTCGTCCAGCAATGCTTACAGATACATCAGCCGGAGATCAAGGTTGAGGAAAAGCTGGTCACGGAACTCTGGGAACAATTCAGGGCATTTTATCGAGAGCATATCATTGACGAAGCCCAGCCCTACCCTGGAGTGCTTCCTTTTCTGAAACAGGAGAAGCGACCAATGGGGGTCATTTCAAATAAACCAGAAGAGTTTGTGCAAGCCGTCTTACGTGAACTCAATTTGCTCCAATATTTCAAATTTGCCTGGGGTCGAGATACCCTGCCCGTATCCAAACCAGACCCTGAGGTGATCCGCTATGGAGTCCACGAGCTGGGCTTTGATCAAGCAGCTGATGTGGCGATGGTTGGAGATAGTCCGGTAGATACGAGGGCAGCCAAAGGTGCGGGAGCTATATCAATAGCGCTTTCCTATGGCTTTTCACCCCTTAAAGAATTGGAAGCTGAAAAACCTGATTATCTCTTCCATCGTTTTATTGATTTCTCAGCTGCAATTGAGTTTGGCTAATTCTGGGTCTGGAAAGCTTGCCATTTCGTTAGGAAAAATTCACATTTGTAGCAGGATAAATCATTGTTCTGACTGGAGAGCTAAACATATTCTTCAATCGCTCTACCTGAATCTGAATAAAAGGTCTGATATGATAAAAATTGTTCTCATTAATATACTGGCTTTCACCACAATTATGGCTTCCTCACCAGCAAAACCGGGGGTGATTCCTTCGGCAAGGGTGATTGAGCAGACACAATTCATGGCTGAATCCTATACCCAGGGAGGTCTGGTTAGCAAAATGCAGCGCGTAAAAGCTGCAAATCTTGAGCTTGCCCAAAACGGGACCCGTGACCTACGTGAGGATGTCTACATGAGTTTCCCAGTCATCATGGGCTCATATTCAGATCGCAATGACCAGGATACTGTTGTGAGCATGCTTCAAATGGAATTATTTGATGGTCCCTGGCCTACAATCACAATGGCCGAGCACTATGAACAGATGTCCTATGGCCAATTTCATTTATCAGGAACAGTCTATGGTTGGTATGAGCTCGGTGGGCCAGCCAACTTTTATGAAGGTTCTGATAATGGTTTTTCTGGACCTCCGGGAGGTGTTGGTGATTTTTTGAGAGAGTCTCTTGACCTTGCAGATGTGGATATTGACTTTTCCCTCTACGACAATGATGGTCCCGATGGTGTAGCAAATTCAGGTGATGATGACGGCTATGTCGATGCTGCCTTTTTTGTCCATTCTGGCCCCGGCGGTGAGGGTGGTGGTCCCGGTATCTGGTCACACAGATGGACCTACTCAGGCTCATGGGGATCCGCATATATGACCAATGATACTGCCGCCAGTGGACAGATGATTCGCGTTAATGATTATATCATTCAACCAGCTGTAAGCGCTGGGGGGAGCAATACTATGATCGAGATTGGGGTATTCTCCCATGAATTCGGTCATGCGTTGGGACTTCCGGATCTTTACGATACTGACTATTCATCAGATGGTGTTGGCAGTTGGTGTCTTATGGCCAGTGGCTCGTGGAGCACACCGTCCAGCCCAGTCCATATGTCAGCCTGGTGCAAGGAAATGTTGGGGTGGATAATCCCGGTCTTTCCCGACCAGAACACAGAAGCTCTTGAATTTCCTAATGCAGAGGAAAATGGCTATTCAGTAAAGTTGTGGACCTATGGCGAGCTCGAACCATATTTCGGTAACTACAGTCACGGTCAAGATGTTGGGCAGGAATATTATCTGGTGGAAAATCGTCAAAGAATTGGATCAGAAATGCACTTGCCCGGTACAGGATTGGTGATCTGGCATATCGATAACTCACGGTCAACCAACTCTAATGAAAACCATCGTATGGTTGATGTCAAGGCTGCTGACAACAATTTTAATGGATCAAACAGTGGTGATTCATGGCCAGGCTCCACCGATAATCGTAATTTTGATTTTGAAACATTACCCTCGTCGGTTGGCTGGGCCGGTGTCAACACAGAAGTTGCCATCTTAAATATTTCAGATTCTGATACAACCATGTGGGCGGATGTTGAAGTCCATGAGTCCAATCCCCATGTCACCATTATTGACATGCTTGTCAGTGATGCCAATGGGGATAATATTTTTGCTCCAGGTGAAAATGTCCTGATCTGGCTTATCGTCGAGAATTCTGGTGCAGAAGCCAACAATATGATAGCTACCCTCTCGGCTGATAACTCAGTTGTGATGGTGAATGATGAGATCAACTTTGATCCAATTCCCTTTATGGCAACCAGCACCTCAATCCAGGCGTTTGAGTTTAATATCAGCGATACGCTTTCACCTGGATCGGTCAGCTTTGATGTCTCTTTTGTGTCCGACGAGGGTCCTGAACCGGATCACCAGCAGTTTACACTTTTATTAGGCTTGCCTCAAGTGGCAGTCATTGATGATGATGGAGCTATGACTGGAAATTTGGACTACCTAAACTATTATGCTGATGCACTTGAAGCCATTGAGCTTGTTCATGTGGTCTGGGATGTGGCGGAGCAGGGCTTGCCGGATCTGGATTGGCTAGAGACCTATCCTGCAGCAATCTGGTTTAGCGGTGACAATCCCGCACCCCTAAATGTGAACAGCATGAGCCTCATTTCAGACTATTTGGATGGCGGTGGGAATCTGCTTCTGACCGGGCAGAACATGGCAACTGGCGATGCCAATGTTGCCAGTTTTCTCAGTGCATACTTCGCGCTGGAAATGAACGAGTCCACCATCAACACACCCAATGTGTATGGTGATCCCAATCATGAGTTTTTTGATATCAATGACCGATTCGCCATTGCCAGCGATGATGGCGCTCACAACCAGTATTCGTCTGATTCGTTCACAATACTTGAAGCTGGTGCCTCCATTTTTATGTACCCATTCTTAGGAGGAGCCTCTGCCGGTGTCTCAGTTAAGAATCAAACTTATTCGGCAATTGTGCTTGGTTTTGGTCTAGAGGCTTTGACCCAGTTTGGCAGCGAGGGCGGTAATGCCAGGGGCGAATTGATTAACAGACTGCTGTTGTGGTTGAACACGCCAGCTACTTCACTTGTCGAGAATCTATTAATGGTTCCAGAGACTCATGGAATCTCTTCAGCATACCCAAACCCCTTCAATCCCCAAATTAATATTGATATCCATTTGCATGATGGACTTCGGGGTGAATTGCAGATTATAGATCTGAGAGGCGCAATCGTGGAATCTCTCGCAATACATCAGAGCAGCCTTGTTGCGTGGCAGCCTGAGAACCGTATTGCAGGCGGTGTCTATTTTATCAGGCTTATAGAAAACGGTGAAATCTCAGGCCAACTCACAAAGATTACCTATCTAAAATAATTAATTCAGGGTTGGAAAATATTTCTTGTTCTAGACCCTAAGAATCAATCTTCATTTATCAAGTGTTGACTATATTCATCCCATGAAATGGGCTTTGAAACCGGTATGTTAAAACGATTTACTGACTGGCAATATGCTGGTCCTGTAGCAATTGTTTTCGCCGCTTTTTTGTGGTCACTCGATGCACTCCTCAGGCAGTCATTGTACAGTTTGCCCAGTATGTTTATTGTATTTATCGAGCATGCGTTGGGATTATTTATCACACTTCCCTGGCTGATCAAATTCTGGCCCAGGATCGTAAAACTGGATCGCAGGACCTGGATATCTATTTTCTGGGTGGCTTTCTTCGGTGGTTTGCTCGGTACCCTGGCCTATACAAGTGCTTTAAGTTATATAAAATATATTCATTTCTCAGTGGTGGTGTTATTGCAGAAATTGCAGCCAATATTTGCCATCCTTCTGGCGCGAATCGTACTAAAGGAACGCTTCAACAGGCAGTTCTATTTCTGGGCTTTACTAGCTCTGGTGGGTAGCTATTTTGTCGCTTTCCCGAAGATTGTACCTCAATTGCAGGATGGTGGTAAGAATGTTTTAGCAGGCCTATTGGCCGTTGGGGCTGCCTTTGCCTGGGGTTCGTCAACAGTGATGGGAAAATACAGTCTAAGAGAGCTGGACTCACGTATCGTTACCCCACTACGTCTTGGATTAACTGCTCTTTTAAGTGGAATTTATATACTAATTTTTACCCGGCTGGATTCGGTCCCATACCTGAATGCTGATCAACTTTTTTACCTCATAGCAATTGTCTTGTCTTCGGGTACAGTTGCCCTGTCCATCTATTATTTTGGTTTAAAAAAGGTTCAAGCCAGCCAATCTACACTATTGGAAATGTTCTGGCCAATTTCAGCTGTATCGATTGATTGGATCTTTTTTGATCATGCCCTTACCTGGAATCAAATCATGGGTGCCTTACTCATGCTGACAGCCATCTATATGGTAACTCAAAGACCAAAACTGCTAAAGGTTTGAACTTAAGAATTCGGTTCTACGCGAGCTGAGGTATGCCGTTGGATGCGGCCACTCAGCATGTATTCAACATCCTCAGCTATGTTCGTACAGTGATCGGCGATCCGCTCCAGATACCTGGAAACTGCTAAAATTTCCAGCCAGATTCCCACATGCTCGGGGTCAGACTGGATTTTGTCGCCGACGATCTTGTACATTGACTGATGTAAATTGTCGACGCTATCGTCCTCGAGCATGACGCTCTTTGCTTTTTTGCTATCAAGATCAACCAGCGCATCCAGTGTGTCTTTCAACATTTTCTGGACCAACACGGACATTCTGGGGATCTCTGCCGGAATATCCAGGCGATCTTTTACTGCCAGTGAAACCGCTCTTTCGGCAATGTTCGTTGCCAGATCACCAATGCGTTCTAGGTCATTGTTCAGTTTTAGAAACGCGACGAGATATCTCAAGTCAACAGCAACTGGTTGATAAAGCGCAAAAATCTTCAGACATTCCTCTTCGACTTCCACCTCAAGCGCATCGATAATATGATCTCTGCCTGCAATTTCCTTGGCGAGTTCCAGATCGCGTGTCATTAGAGCTTTCACACTTTCACGCAGATTGGTTTCGACCAGACCAGCCTCCCGAATGATATCTTTTTTTAAGCCTTCGATTTCACGATGTAAATGTTGCATGATTTTCTCCTGGAGTATTATCCAAACCTGCCGGTAATATAGTCTTCTGTCCTTGCTTGTTTGGGTTTGGTAAAGATTTGCGGTGTTTCACCATATTCGATTAAAACACCTTCATAGAAAAATGCTGTAAAATCAGAAACTCGGGATGCCTGCTGCATATTGTGGGTAACGATAATGATCGTATATCGCTCTCTGAGTTCACTGATGAGCTCCTCGATCTTGGCTGTGGATTTTGGATCCAGAGCGGATGCAGGTTCATCCATCAACAGCAACTTTGGTTTGACGGCCAGGGCACGGGCAATACATAAGCGCTGTTGTTGCCCGCCACTCAATCCAAGGGCACTCTGGCCAAGGCGATCCTTCACTTCATCCCACAGGGCTGCACCCTTGAGACTGGATTCCACAATGGAATCGAGTTCAGATTTGTCTTTGGTGCCGTGAATGGTGGGTCCGTAAATGACATTGTCATAGATGCTCTTTGGGAAAGGATTCGATTTTTGGAAAACCATGCCCACATCCCTACGCAATCTGGGAACATCAGTTTCGGGGGCATAAATATCTTCACCATCAATGCTGATGATTCCCGAGTGATGCGTTCCAGGGATGATATCATTCATGCGATTGAACATGCGCAGAAAAGTGGATTTTCCACACCCAGAAGGTCCAATTAAAGCAGTGACTTGCTTATCAGGTATACTCATGCTGATATCAAAAAGAGCCTGAGTCTTGCTGTAAAAAAAATCGACATGCTCAGCAAGGAGTTTTGTGTGTTGTTTTTTTACCATTGGATTTTCTTTCTGAAATGATTTCTTAAAAGAATGGCTGTCAGGTTAAGGAAAACCACAATTATAATTAGCACCAGAGCTGTTCCATATTGCATAGGCAGCACTTTCACAGTATCAGGATGTTGTGTGGCCAAAACATATAAGTGATAAGGCAGAGCCATAACCTGGTCAAAAATGGAGCTGGGCAGACGCGGCAGAAAGAAGGCTGCTACAGTGAGCAGAATGGGAGCCGTTTCTCCAGCAGCCCGACCAATTCCTAAAATAGAACCTGTAAACATACCCGGCAGAGCAAAGGGGAGCACACTCTTATATACGGTCTGCCATTTTGTTGCTCCCAGAGCCAGACTGGCTTCCCGTAGTCCCAGGGGAACTGCTCGTAATGATTCCTCACTTGACACAATAATGGTTGGGAGGATCATAAATGAAAGGGTTAGGCTTCCTGAAAGAATGGAGGCGCCAAAACCAAAGAAAAGCACAAAAAGCCCCAGACCAAAAAGACCAAAGACGATTGAGGGCACTCCGGCAAGCGTGATGATAGCAAGTCGAATCCCCTGATTTAATTTCCCCTGCATTGCATACTCTGAAAGATAGATGGCTGTTGCCATCCCCAGCGGCAGAGCCACGCTGATTGCCCCTAACACCAGATAGAGTGTGCCAATAATGGCAGGATAAATGCCACCCTCGGCGCCACTTTTTCTAGGCATTCCAGATAAAAAATCCCAGGAAATGGTAGGCAAGCCTTTGACGATAATATCCAGGAGCAGATATCCCACCACGACGACGATAAAGTAGGTCACCACCCGCACCAGGTTGACGATGAGACTCTCTTTGCTTAAGAACTTCATCGCATCTGGTACTTCTTAAGGAATTTTTGAGCGATCACGTTAAGCCCAAATGTCATAAGCAGCAGAAAGATTCCTACCCAGAAAAGTGCCTGGTAATGATGGCTGCCAAAAGCGACTTCGCCCATTTCAGCGGCTATGGTGGCGGTCATGGTTCGTACTGAATCAAATGGATTGAGGGTCAGCTTGGCTGCGTTACCGGTAACCATGAGAACAGCCATGGTTTCTCCGATGACCCGGCCTGTTCCCAGCATGATGGCAGCAATGATTCCTGGCAGGGCGGCTGGTACAATCACCCTGAATATGGTCTGTAATTTTGAAGCGCCCAGAGCCAGAGAAGCTTCCCGATACGCTCGCGGGACACTTTGGATAGCATCCTCACTCACCGTGATAACGGTGGGGATAGCCATGAAGGCCAGTAGTATGGCACCAGTCAAAGCGGTAAGACCTGTGTTGAGATTAAAGATGTCTTTTATGATTGGGCTGAGTACAACCAGGCCGAAAAATCCAATCACAACGGAGGGAATTCCGGCTAGAATTTCAATAAAAGGTTTTAAAAAATTACGTTCAGTGAGGGTCCCCAGTTCAGCAATGTAAATGGCACCCAGCACACCAAAGGGGACCATGATTACGACTGCCAAACCGGTCACCAACAGGGAACCGCTAATGAGGGGGATAATGCCAAAAATCTCTTCCTTGAAAGAGACCGGGATCCATTTCGTATGAAAGAGTTTCCCGAATCCGGGGTCCCAGATAAATGAAAATGCTTCCCTCCCAAGAAAGAAGAAGATCAATAATACAATCAAGATACTGGTAGAGGCAGCCCCTACCAGTATCGTGTGAATAGCTTTATCTCGCCAGTTGTTCATTGACTTAGTTAATAGGGACGTAGCCAGCTTCAAGAACGATGGCCTGGCCTGCATCGGAGAGGACGAAATCAACAAAGTCTTTTGTAGTACCAGTGGGAGCTCCATTGGTGTAGAACTGGAGCGGTCTGGCAATCCCATAAGTGGCATCTTGAACAGAAGCTACCGAGGGAGCGATTGCTGGACTGTCAGCATCGTTTTTAACATTCAGCATTTTCACCCTATCAGCCGCCTGGACACCATATCCAAGCCCGACATAGCCAATAGCCCACATGTCCTGGGTTACACTCTGGATAATGGCTGAAGTGGAAGGCATAAGCATGGCATTGGGTGAATAGTCTTTTTTCTTCATGACATGTTCCTGAAAGAAGACATAGGTACCTGAACTGGATTCACGGGAAAGAATAACGATCTCGTGATCTGGACCACCCATGTCTTTCCAGTTGGTATAGACACCCGTATAAATTTTGCCGATCTGCTCAATGGTGAGTTCAGAAAGGGGGTTGCCTGGATTCACAACCACAGCAATACCGTCACGTGAGGTAACGATTTCATTTGGTGATAAACCCTTTTCTTTGGCCAGTGTTACTTCTTTGGCTTTAATGCTTCTTGAAGCAATACAGATGTCTGTTGTCCCGTTTAACAAAGCCGCGATGCCGGTTCCTGAGCCACCACCCGTTACAGAAATATCAGCATCCGGGTGTGATTTCATGAAGGACTCTGCCCAGGCACTGGCCAGATGGACCATGGTGTCTGATCCTTTGATGGTGATGTATTGTGCAGCAACTTTCTGTTCTTCGGTTTTCCGGCTGCAGCCTACCATGATAAGACTTGTCAAAAGGACTGTGAGCCCAAGTATTAGAGTTTTTTTAAACATATTAATTCCTTTTTAAATATTGAATCGGAAATTGACCTGGAAGACTGTCTCAGCGTCACCAGTTTCCGGAATTTTCATTTTCAGTGTGGGCGCAATATTTAGTACTTTTTCAATCTGGTAATTCACACCGAGAATAAGATAGTTGAAGCCATCTGCATCTGTGCCCGAATCTGGATCAACCAGATCAAAACGACCAAATCCAGAGAGATTATCACCTATTTTGTAGTTACCGTAAACGGACAATAGATTTGCAGATTTATCTGTATCCATGGAGCTGTTCAGCATGGCAAACTCTCCACCGACCTTGAGAGGACCGGCAGCAAATCCACCAAAGGCTCCCAAAACTTGAGTGCTACCCTTTTGAGTTTCGGCGTTGGTGTCAACATAATCGTCAGACTCCAGGCTGATAACCGCACCGGCATTCACTCCTTTTTTAAGTTTAGCCTCGCCATAAAGCAGGCGCATGGACAATTTTTTGTACTTATCGTCTTCAGCCTTCTTATATCCGGTACCGTTGGATACCTGAACACTGGGGGTGAGTACACCCATCGATTTTTCCCAGCTAATGCCGAGATCCGCAGAACTGGAATATTTGTACTGATCCATGGCAGATTTTTCGATAAACCGATAGCCCCAGTTTCCTTCCTGAATGCCAAACATATTCATCCCCTGTAGACCAAAAACGAATTTGCCAAAATCCGACTTCAAGGCCATGTTGGCATTTTTTAGATAGACCGTATAGGCGGTTGCTCCTCCTGAACCAACATCTGTCTGGAATTTGTAAGAAATGTTATCACTAACCTTGTTGGTGATTGTGAAATAGGCACGACTCACTTGAAATGCATTGTTGTCAGCATCTTCAAATGAGTAATTGAAATGAGTATCACCATTGATTTTCATGTCACCAGCCAAAAGCTGCGATGCCAATGCAAAGCAAAGTATTGTTAGAGTCATTTTGTTCATGAGAATCTGTTCTCCCTGGATTTGGTTTCTTTTATCATGGAATCAATTTGGATTTCAATTGTTAGGAAAGTGTTAGAGCGAGATGAGAAAGCTATTTGAATATAATTTATTTTGTAAAGATGATACGAAATGTTGTACCAACACCAATCTCACTTTCAACTTCAATACTTGCGTGGTGTATTCGAATGATATGCTTGACTATAGAAAGACCAAGCCCTGTACCACCCACATCCCGGCTTCGACCTTTATCCACGCGATAAAAGCGTTCAAAAATGCGGGAGAGATGTTGTGCTTCGATGCCATGACCCTGATCTCTGATTTCCAGAACTATTTTGTCCTGCTCCAGCCTACTGCTCACATGGATGGTCGTGTTGCTTTTAGAATATTTTATTGCATTGTCCAATAAATTACTCAGCGCATGAGAAAAGAGTTTTGCATTCAGCCCTAATTGAAGGTGATCCACTAATTCTGTTTCTATTAAAATCGATTTGGATTGTGCAAGTGAGCGATATTGATCAAGACTGGTTTCGATGAGTTTATTTAAAGATTGGAGTGTAAGATGTTTATGATTGCCTTCGCTCATTTCTTCAATTCTTGACAACTCCAGGAGGTCATCCACAATCTGTCCCAATCGACTCGCATGTTTGGAAATAATTTCTAGAAATCGTGATGCATTTTCAGTGTCTTGAATGGCCCCTTCTTGAAGCGTTTCAACATATCCCTGGATAGACGTGATTGGCGTTTTGAGTTCATGGGAGACATTGGCCACAAATTCCCGACGGACACTTTCCAACTTTTGAATTTGTGTTAAATCTGTAAAAACCAGGACTGCGCCACCTACTGCCCCCTTTTTGGCAGGCATGCGACTACCGATCACATTGAGTGTGCGTTCCTCGGGGCTAAAGAGTGAAAGTTGTATTTTGCTGTTTTTTCGATCTGTCAGAACTTCGTTGGCAAAGTCAATCAGTGCGGTGTGACGGATGACTTCATGAAGGGGGCGACCCAGAATTGAATTGGGTTGCAAGCCAAACATGGCAGCTGCAGCACGATTGCAGGATAACAGCTCTCCTTTTGGACCCAGCGCTAAAACACCTTCAGTCATGCTGCTAAGAATAGCGACCTGTTCGTTTTTCTGTTGAGTTATCACACGGATACGATCGAAAATCTGGTCTGCCATAAGGTTGAGGGATTGGGCCAGGTTACCCAGCTCCTTAATATTTGATTCTGGGATTTTCATTTTGAGTTTGCCCCTGGCAAAACGGAGAGCGCCAGCTTCCATAATCTGGATTGGTTTCAGGATTTGCCGAGAGAGATACCAATTTACGGCCCCTAATAGCAGGGTGATTATCAATCCACCGAGGAGAAGATTATCCCTTAAGACATGGAGAGCAGACTTGAGTTCCAGCGTAGGGAAAGATACTCTAATGACCATTTTGCGATCATTATTCGAACTCATTCTTGCATAGTATAAATGTTCTTCCTCCAGGGTGTAGCTGGATCGCTGGCTTATGCCATCTTTGCCCTGAATTGCCTCAATAATCTCAGGTCGGTCATTATGCAGATCCATTTTTGCAGGATCCTCATGAGAGTCGGCAAGTACTTTGCCCTTCGGTGTGATCAAGGTTATCCGTGAGCCTGTCTCTTTACCCAGATTCTGGCAGAATGTCTGGAGAGATTGGGGGCTTATCGTATCATTATTTGTCAGTATTTTGTCGATCAGAATAGCTCTGGCTTTAAGATTGTTAACACTTTGGTTAAAGTAAAAATCCTCCATGGCGTTGGAGGCAAACATAATAATGAGTGTCATAGCGAGCAGAACCAGAACGAAATAGGATGAAAAAAGTCTAACAATCAGTTTTTGCTTATTCAAATCTTGAGTCCTTAGGATAGTGTAGTATCAGAATATTCGTTCCAATACAATATAAATATACGCTTTAAATTTTGGGATATAAGAGAAATGATAGAGAGCTAGACATCCTCAGAAAGTTCCACAAAGCGATAACCTACACCGCGTACTGTTTTGACAATATCCCCGATGGACCCAAGACTTTTACGGAGGCCAACAATTTGAAAATCTACTGAGCGCTCCGTAACGGGATAGTTGTCACCTTTGACGGCATCGATGATTTGAGCGCGGGTAAACACCCAGTTGGGATTAGAAGCCAGAAAATAAAGAATTTGAAATTCGGTGTTTGTCAGGGTAATAGGTTTGCCGGAAAGGAGTACTTGCCGGCGGCCTTTGTGGATAAAGAGCGCTCCATATTCCAGGACGCCATCCACGGCCTTTGAACCTGAGATGCGCCGGATGTTGGCTTTTACTCGGGCAGAGAGAATGCTGGGGCTAAAGGGTTTGGTGATATAGTCATCGGCTCCAATTTCGAGACCTCTAACGATGTCAGCTTCCTCGCCTTTGGCGGTGAGCATGATGATGCAGATATCTTCTGTGCGGGCATCATTTTTCAGAATGCGACAAACATCCAGACCATCGATGCCGGGTAGCATGAGATCCAGGATGATCAGGGCCGGGTATTCCTCCCGGGCAAGCTCCAGGGCTTTTTCACCGGTGCCTGCGCCTAGAGTCTCAAAGCCGATCTTTTTGAGATTATAGCGTACCAGTTCGCAGATGTCTTCTTCATCATCCACAACCAGAATCAGATTATTGTTTCGTTTAGTCATATTAAAAACATAAACTTTTGTGTTAGTATTTGATTAGGATTTTGGTTGATATCAATATTTTCTCCTGCTATCGAGAGTAGGGATAGCATGGGCAATATAACAACTCTCTGGGAAAATGTTCTTAATTTTAGCAAGATATTGTGGATTCGAGGACGAATAAACTAAAGATTTCAACGAAGCAATTGGAGAGCATTATATGCTGTATCTATTGATTTTTGGGATGAAGATTTAAGATATTTCAGGGGGGACTAGAAAAAATTTGCAACGCGTATTCCACCGTGTATATTCGCTCCGCCTATTCAAAAGATAGGCATTTGAAAAAAGGGCGCTTAGCTCAGCTGGTTTAGAGCATCCCGACATACCTGTCGGGAGAGTCGGGTTCCAATCCTGAATGTTGGCATACTGGGCGCTGATTTGAAATAGTAAGATTTGACAATAGGGCGCTTAGCTCAGCTGGTTTAGAGCACCTGCCTTACAAGCAGGGGGTCGGGGGTTCGAATCCCTCAGCGCCCACCCCCCCAAGCCCTTGGGAACTTCGGTTCCTGGGGGCTATTCTTTTTTAGGTAACTACAGTAAATACAAATATATAATGAATCGTTCTATTGACATAATAGTCTCTATCTAGGCTTATCTCAACTCGTTTTTTGGCTCATAATCAATCTAGAATATTTACGTCAAAAAGTGCATTTACCGGCATCTTCCGGCATCATTTACCCCCCCGCAGGCCACGGAATAGCCGGCCACAGATTAGGCTAGTATTGACTCTATTGGGATCCACTGAGAAAATAGCCGGCCACAGATCCATTTATGCAATATACCGGCAAATTCTCCTACTGATTAAATGGCGTACTGGCGTACTATGGAACAATCATCTTTATCAAAATAGATAGTAGTAGTTAGCTAGCGTCGGAAGAAAAGCATCTCATACAAAAATACATTCAAAGCGGACACCTAAATCCAAGGTGCAAATTGTGAAGGAGTGAATTGAGTTTCTCACAACAATATGCAAATAGTGGTACGCGTACCACTCCCATACGAATTGACGGGTTAATAAATATCTACAAAAACTTAATCATCCGTTGGTCTGATTGGTTCAATGGAATTTAGCATAATTTAGAAAAGTGCCTCTCGTATTATAGCGCGCCAACAAAAGTGCTCGAAAACACCCCATTTTGACACGATTCCGCGTTAACGAATTTCCGAAGCACAAATCTGGTTGATAAAAGCCGATTTATCAAAAAGTTAACGTATTGATTTTATTGAATAGTTAACGCTAGCATAGGCGAATCGGTCCAACGAGCTCACCTTTGTTAAAACGGTCGCGCCTGCAAGATTGCAGATCCGAGCAAAAAGGGGCTGTATTTCGCGATATGTAAAGAGGTAGAGCACGGTCATCACTCTACTGTTGCCACTCAAAAGATTGTGGCTGCAATCATGACCATCCTGGAGAGAGAAATGAAACCACAGAATAATCCAAATACTAATGGACCTGTTGTTGATATATCAAGTATAAGCGATACTGAGATCCTGGAGGAGTACGTGAACCGATTTACGATTAAAGCCGGAGAGTCAATTAATAGTGCCCGTGAGGTAGCTAATCATTTCAGGAGCTTTTTCTCTGATGCCAGCAAGAAAGAGAAGTTCGTAGTGTGCTTCCTGAATGGACAACACCAAGTACTTATGACGGAAGTCCTCTTCGAGGGGTCTTTAACAACCTCAGCCGTTTACCCAAGAGAGGTTATCACAAGGGCTATCGATCTGGGAGCCGCAGCAGTGATCTTGGGACACAATCACCCCTCAGGGCTCACAACACCGTCAAGCAGCGACAGGGCGGTCACCAGGAAGCTGCAGACGGCACTCAATGCGATAGACATAGATATTCTTGACCATATCATAATTGGCGGGCCGGACTATTACTCTTTTGCTGACAATAGATTGCTAGAATAACTCACCCAATATAAGGACAATCAACCGGGTTGTTCTTTACCCAATTCTCACAACAATATGCAAATCGTGGTACGCGTACCACTCGGCCAACCCTTTCCACACAACACTTCGTATAAAAAGTTGCTCACATGCACTAAAAAGGTGTGTGGGTGATCCTCTTTTCAACAATCAATTCAAATTAAGGAGACAAGATTATGACACTGCTATTGCATCAAGGTGGGGAAAAATGTTCATTGGAAGATCTGAAGAACATTCCACTGCCAATCGAAACCAGGAGCTACAAACCTGTTTCACATTACGATCTCTCGGTGAACATCGCCAGAGTAGCCAGCGAGCTGCTGAGAGAGTTTACGCTTCACAAGAGCCAATACGGCATCGCCCGCAATGGTGATCAGCTGTTTGGCGTCCATACCTTCCAGAACTCTGATACTGAGTTAGGACTCTCTATCGCCTTCAGGAACTCGCTGGACAAGTCACTAAGTGTTGGTATGGCATTTGGCTCGCAAGTGTTTATATGTGACAATTTATGTCTCACAGGAAGTATCATCAAAATCCGCAAACACACCACCAACGTTCATACGGATTTGGAAGAGATGATTCTTACCGGCGTCTATCGGGCTCGTACATCTTTTATCAACGCTGTTGATGACGCTCACCAGATGCAGAGGATCGATATCAGTACGGATGGAGCATATCGAGCCCTGGGTCATTTGTTTGGACACCAGGTTCTGTCGCCAAGGCAAATGCCTGTCGCTTTGAAGGAATGGAAGCAACCCTCTCACGAGGCGTTTGAACCCAGAACACTCTGGTCGCTCTACAATGCCGTCACTGAAGCCCTTAAGACTTCCGCACCACAGAACATCATGGAAAAACACATCGGACTGCATCAGCACCTGCTGCCGAATCAAGCGAGATGGCAGGCATGAACGGCCAGCATATCAAGGCCCTGATCGTCATGGGTCTGCAGTTCCTGGCTACCATTGTGGAGATACTATTCACTAAACCCATAGATAAAGAAAAGGAGGACTCTCATGACAAAGCAAGAGATCCTGGAAACGATTGAGCTTCGTCAGTCAACATTGAAAGCCTGGCTCAGCTGTCCACTCATGTACAAGTTCCGTCATATTGATAAACTGGAGCCTTCATTCCGCTACCCCGGAACCGTACATGGAAGTGCTCTGCACCTGGTCCTGGCCTGGCTGCATGCCGGAGAATGGAAAGGTGATCTGCGAGCATTGTACACCAAAGCCTTGAACTACTATCTCTATGCATCAGATGAAGAGCATATCCCTGTCCGTTGGGGTGGAGATATGGAAAAAGAGATTGAAACTCTCAAGGCTAATGCTGTGGAGATCCTGGAGAACTATCGCAGCAAAGCATTTAATCAAGATGCTTTGGTCTTGTTCTCTGAGGTTCAGTTCAGAGTGAAGATACTTGGATACCTATTCACTGGAACCATTGATCAGGTTCGGAAGAACTCGGATGGAACGGTGGAGCTGCTGGACTTCAAATCATCGAAGATGAGACCCAATCACAACGCTATCCCCAATGACTTGCAACTGACGCTCTATGCCTATGCATGCAAGTTTGGGGAACTCCTGGTGGATGGGATCTGGGTGAAGCCGAATATGCTGCTTGATTCCGTCGGGATTTACTTCCTACGGGGTCATGAAGTCTATAAACGCAAGACTGTAAATGGAAATGTTGGTGAGGAGAAGGGATCACCCTTCATGCGAACCACCAAGTCAATCCAGGAACTGCGTGCATTCAGGCATGAGATCCGCTCTCAGCTCTCTGCGATGGTGAAGCCATGGTACTACCCCAATACAGCCAGCTGCGCCTTCTGTACTTACACCACGCACTGTGTTGGCAGAAATGATCATGTACCCGTAAAACAAGCCAGCCAGGCGATGGAGCTATTGGCTGAACTAAACATGGCATAATGCCAGAAGGGAAAACAATGGAACATCAATTAATACTAACCGATGATGTGAGAGCAGCGCTTTCAGTCGCCGGTTGGGATATGGAAAAGGAGCTCTCGGGGCTGGCTACTGAATCTTCTCAGTTTGAGCTCCCCCGTGTTCGTATTGAACACAAGGACAACGGAAGACACCGGATGTATATTGATTCTGGAGCTAGTTATCTTGACGATGGTTCTCAGGAGATCGATATACCAGGCAATAAGCTGACAGCAGTTGTCTTCGCTGAACAGAATATTCGGGCTTTCTGGAAAGAAGGCGAAGAGATCCCAGCCTGCTCAGGGATCGATGACATGCCTATGGGGATAGAACCCTTGGCCGACAGCTGTAAGCGCTGTAGCGAGGGTGTGTTGGCTGGCAAATGCAAGCCCAAGGTCCGTCTACTCCTCTTGGCTGAGATAAATGGTGAGGTCAAACCACTAATCATGAATCTTTCACCAACTTCCATCAAGCACTGGAGTGCCCATAAGAAGAAACTCCAGCGGTCGAATCTTCCTGTAGTCGCTGTTAATACAACCTTCGAACTGGAGGATATAAAGAAAAATGGATTCCGCTGGGCTGAAGTGAAACTCGGCATGGATGGAATAGCCTCAAAGGAGTTGCTCATCATCGCCAGAACTGCCAGGACTGAGTTTGAAGCACTTACCGAGCGTATAACTCAGAGTGATTTCGATGATTCAGGAGATAAACAACCCCGTTAATAGAAGAAATTTTGCGGAGTTGCGACGCTCGACCGAACAAGGAAGAGGGGATCAAACCCCTCTTTTTAGGTGTGCCGTGCATGGTTAATAACTAGGTAGTGCAAGTCCACTATGGAAAAATGTAGTATCCAACCACTGGTCGAGAGCAAGGGTTAAGAAAAAAAACGAAGCCCTAAACCGGAGTGCTGTGAGAGGCGGATAACATCCTCCTCCTCGATCATTGACCCAAAATGGCATACCAGCCTGATTAAGAGTTCCAACATGACTCACTATATTAAGGCCCCCATAAGCCCTCGTTGAGCATCTTCGTTCTTCGGGGGCTTTTTAATTCCGAATTTTCCCCAAATGACTCTATAAAGGGGCATGATAATAACATGCATACTGATCCTCCTGGCAACAGTCAGTTACGAGCTCTGGTTCCACAAGGACAGACAGGGGCGCAGCTACCTTGAAATGCACCTTGACCGAGATTCAACATGGCAGGATCATGCCCTCTGCTTCTTTCTGGGAACAGCAAACATTCACAGGCTCATTCATGACTGGTACCTAGGTAAACGTGCTGCTCCATGGAATAGTAACTTCAGCTGGTCAGATCAGGAAGAGTTCGATTCTTCTAATTGATATTCACCGAGTACCAACTACCTTTCCGCACGTTTAATTAACAGTAGGGAATATTCTGAGCACATCAAAGACATACTCGTGTCATTCCTGCGGCTACACCGCAGATGTTTGGGACGACCCTGATAAAGCTCCAATTGCTACGGTCGATACTCGGCATTGTCTGGGCTGCAAATCCCTGGTCGAAGTTCCTATCGAGTTTCATGGTGGAATGTTTACTGACGATCAAGATGTTGTACCCAGCTTCCTAAATCGCTGCCCGGATTGTAATTCCTCTAATGTTGTGCCTTGGAATGTTCGACATGGTTGTCCGAAGTGTGGGGAGCATATGACTGTTGTGTTGGACGAACTTTACGAAAATGATGAGTCAGGATACAAGAGAAGGTAAAGGACATAGAGTGAGGGTTCGCTACTCAACAAGTGGAAGACTCAGTGAGAAAATTAAATCAGGAGTGTATACCTATGAAAAATAAACACGACACAGTAGACTTGGATTATCAGGGAAGAAAAGTAGCGATTGATAAAAAGATTGCTCCTCTGATGAAGGAGATTTGGAAATGTGGATCAAGAACATCCTCATCATGTGAAGACATTGGTGAAAGAAACTCTGACCCGGATAAACTGGGTGTTTGCCTTGTTAATTTTGTGGATGTACAAGACGCAACACTCTTTCTAAATGCGGCGACAGTTTTTGAAAAAGATGGCAAGTCTCTATTTAACCGCATGAGTCATTCTGGGTGCAGGGGTGTCAAAGGCTGGGAATACCTTATCATGCCTTATGACAGGGCATATGACCAAAATAGAAACCAAGAATTCTATGAAGGACCAGCTGATTACGGCTTTCTTGTTTCTATATACTTTCCGGCATCGGATATCGATGCAATCAAGGACAATCTTGCTATAGGATAGGTACAAAGGTTGTCAAGACGCTAGAATCGATCAACCCGCAGGTTGGTGCGGTGTGGTTTGGAACGGTGAAAGGGCAGATGGCAGCCCGATCAGCACGGGAATCTACTTTGCGAGAATCAGCGCTGGTCATTACAGCCAAGTGATCAAAATGGTTTACCTAAAAATAAGGAAGTGCTTCTGGTAGGTAAGCCCTACGGAATGATTTGCCGTTGTTTAAATTGAGTGTCGGTTATACATCTCAGTAGGCGAAATTTCATTTCGAACACTTAAGCGGGAAATAGGTTGTGAGATTGTATATCCCACCCAATCCCATTGCATCCTAAGCTCTCACGCCTATATTTTCAGCTCACAAACGGGGGTTTTATCATGGGAAAGAATGTGATTGATCACGATCGTTGGCTTTCTGTCGAAGAAATTGCATTTCATCTCGGCATTAAAAAAGACACTGCCTATAAGTGGGTGGCAAAGAAGCGTATGCCAGCACATAAGGTAGGTCGTCTGCTCAAGTTTAATAAAGCTGAAATTGATCAGTGGGTAAAGTCAGGAAAGGCCAGTGGCGTGAGGCTATAGTACTTCTGCTTTATAGCTGAAATTAATTTTCCCATTCAAACCTGACGATTTCTGAAAGTAGTAAATGCACACTAAAGAAAGCATTCCTAACCCAATCAGTCTCGCCTTCTCATTAGCCGGGGGACTGAAAGAATTATTGATCCAAACTCTTCGAGAGTCGGGATTGAGTTCCGACGACATTGAACATGTCATGCAAAATCTTGTAGACATCGGTGTGGAGAACAAACTTTTATTCTCATTAAATCGTAAATACAAACAACACGAACACCCTTTTGACACCTTTGCATCAAAGAAGTTTTGCGATGTATTTCTTAATGCGTATTACAACAGTACTCCATCCAATAAGTGGATCAGTCACTTGTATGCCCACCAATCTGAAGGCATTAATTCAATTCTAGATGGGAAAAATACAGTCATTGCTACCGGGACAGGAAGCGGTAAAACTGAGACCTTCATTTGGCCAATTGTTGATTATTGCTTACGAAATCAGGGCCCAGGAGTAAAAGCAATAATAGTTTACCCCATGAATGCGTTGGCAAGCGATCAATTACATCGAATTGGAAAATTGATCCAAGCAAGTATTGAAAATGGTGCTAATATTACGTTTGGTGCGTTTACGGGATTAACAAAAACACGAGATTCTGAGACCGATAAGGAGAACATGTCGGCAAAAAAATATGAAGGTCAACTCCTTTACAGAGAGGAGTTCATTGCTTCACCACCGAATATCTTGCTCACTAACTACGTCATGTTAGATCGCTTGTTAACGAATTCAAAATATACTTCCATTCTATCAGGTTCATCCAAGAATCTAAAGTATATCACTTTCGATGAGCTCCACACCTACCGTGGAAATAAAGCCACTCATCTACGAGGCCTCATTCTGCGCCTAAGAGAGCTGTTTGAAAATATACCAGTTATGATTGGTACGAGTGCAACTCTTGTTAGTGGAAATGAATCATCTGCAAGAGAGTCCAGCGTCTATAGTGGATACTTAGGCAAAGTATCCACGGAAGAAACAGATGATTTTGTATTGCCGCTGTTTGGTGAAGCCCCATATAACTTGATACTACCACAATTCGAGGATGTAGAAGTAGCAAATATACCTCAGTCGATTCCCATTCAAGGAGAGTGTGAAAGTTTGGGCTGGTCATTGAGCTTTGAGATTTTGGAAGGGTTGCAGAATATAAATTCAATTCTGGGAACTGACCTCAAGGAAGACGACTTGGAGAGTGTCGGAGAGGTTCCTTCATTTGTTCAAAAAACTCTACAGAAAGACCCCTTTATTCAAATTCTATATTCTAGACTTCTCAGGGGTCCAATATCATTTGAGGAAATCGCCCAACTGATTCAGCCTGCAATTGATCAGCCCAAAATCAACACGGTGGACCTGGCAAAATCCTATTTAAGTGGAATTGCTTTTGCCAATCAATTTGCTGATGGTGGGCCATTGTTAGATTTTAGAATTCACCTCTTCCTTCAGAATATTGGTGGATCCTTAAAATTGTGTGTTAATTGTGGCAAATATCACTCCGGGCTAACATCCTGTTGTAATGATTGCGGATGGCCACTCTTCAAAACGTATCGCCATAACATCCTTCAGGCTATCGGTAAAATATCTGGGAATGAATTACGATGGGAATTGCAAAAAGAGTCTGACGATGCTGCAACTACATTTTTTGTATTGATTTCGAAGAAACCAAATTCAAACCAATATGGGTCAAATGCCGACTCTCCTCCAAAACGGCAGTCTCTGCGCTTCAGTATGAATGGTCAGACCGATTTATCCGGTATCCCTCTCGTTTATGATAATGAAGGGGGGTTGATCCTTACGCTACTCGAGCAGGGACGAAGAACAAAGATAAATGATCTGACGATCCCCTTAATATCACTGCACAACAATCAACAATATCTCCAAAGACTATTGACTGCATTGCTAGATTCTCTCATGTCCCAAAGCAGGAAGATTCTTGGGTTTATTGATAATCGTGAGAAAGCATCAAGACATATTGCTCAGCTAAAAGAGAATTTTACAGTCAACTATTTTAAAAACGCATTAGAATACTTTTCCCCTGAATTGAATCGGCTGCCTATAAATGAGTCCGTTCCCATGCTAATCAATAAAATTTTGGTGGAAGGTGTGAGTGTTGATGAAGTTCATATCTTCAATCATGAGTTCCCCATTTGGGTTGCTCGAGAATTATCAATTCCACAAAGATTTAGAAGGTCAAAGGAGATATTTACATTTGAGTCTCCTCTTTCAGATGAGTCTCCTGAGAAAATTGAATTTACACCCCTGGAACAAGAAATATTAGAAATCTTTTTGCAAGAACGGGCGATCGACAAGCATTTCCTGGATAAATATGTACCTGCCTTGGGCGCTGATGGGAAACTAGAAAGGAAAGCTTATAAACACATTAAATATCGTCTGGGTGACGCTTGTCAACACCATGGGATATGCTTTTCTGGACAGAGTTCAAATTCGCGCAAATACACATCGATCGTATTCAGTGAACAGAGTCAGGTATATAAGGACTTCATTGAATTGCACGGGCTGGAAAATATTCAAACAGCAATCATTAGACTGACTGATGACGGTAATCATCCCGAGTTGCCGCTAGTTCCCATTGATGTGAGTATAGACAACTCGGATGAAAGCATCCATTATTACTTAAAACCTGACTGGATTAAGTTCAGATTAGAAGAATCAAAGGAGTCAAGCTTCCAAAAACTTCGCGAAAAATTCTATTTAGAAGTGGATATTCACAATTCTGACATTAATGGGGATAAACGAGAAGAGATTGAGAAAAAATTTCAGGAGGGGAAAACCAACTTTCTTTTAGCCACATCTACTCTCGAGATGGGGATTGATATCGGAAAGCTCTCAACAGTATTGCTTATTGGAGCGCCTCCACTGCCTTCCAGTTATGCGCAAAGAGCGGGTAGAGCCGGACGGGCTGCCGAGAATAAGTATGCTCTGATTGTGAATTTCTTTTCAGAAGAAGAAAATCATGATAGCTACTATTATGACAGACCCAAGGAACTGGTTGCAGGATATATCTCACCACCAACATATGATCCTGAAAATATGGATGTCCTCTCTCAGCATGTGAATGCCTTATTATTACCAGATTTTATTCATAGTCATAAATTTTCACTCGAAGAGCTTACAGAGCACTTTGAAGATTTCCTCCCAGAATTTATTCAGAGGACAAAACAAGTGTTCCCTGGTTTGCCCGGATTGGAGAATTATCTCACAACAGATTTTATTGCGCTTCTGCATAAACTACGAGAAAAAGCACACAGGTATGGATTGAGCTTGAAAACACTTTATGATACCGGTGTCTTTCCTGATTATGGATTCCGCCACGATAGTGTTATTGTTATCGATAAGGAATCTTTCGATTCAAGCAAACATGATATTGAAAGGGTGATCGAAACAAGTAACCATAAGGTGATTGATAAATATAAAATAACCTATCGCGATCCAGAGCAAGCCTACTATAAACTTATCCCGGGTGAATCAACATATATGGCAGGGGATGAATTCACTCTCCACAGCTCGGAGAAGTACTTTACCCAGTTAGAAGATAATGATGGTAGAGTGGCAATAAGTCATCAGTACCTTTGGGGCTTTAGATCAAAGGATCCCAAACGCGAATATGAAATTAAGCGCTTCAGCCGAACAAGTAAACTTATTGAAACCGCTGTACCATCGCGAAAAACCATCAGCGGTGTGCTAAGTCTAACCTATTATCGGGAATGCATACTTTCATTCAGAAATGATGGTATTGCAAGAAACGGGGGTGAGGTTGAGCTATTTGGTGATAGGACTGGTTGTGATTTAAAACGGGAAGGAATTGTTTTTGAAGTACCTACTGTTTTGTTTAATTCAAAGTCGATATTTATAAGTCTACTTTCAGCTCTTGATAGGGCTATCAAGGACAGATACGGGCTGGATGAAAATGATCTAAAGCTACTTCTGGATATTACTGTGCCCCAAGCTCAGCCAGATGTTTTGTCCGCGCTCATTTATGACTCAAGCGGAAACGGGGCAATTCCTTTTGAAAAGATTGTTGATGAGTTTGAAGTACAATCCGGTGCTCTTCAAAGAGCATTTGATCGTTTAACAAATTGTCCAAACAACAATTGCGAAAGAGGATGCTACCTTTGTTTGCGTAGCTACGGGACCCAGTATTATGCCTCTGAGATCAACAAAGCTGAAGCGCTCAATATGGTGAGATATCTACTGGGGAAATCCCCATTAACCGTTCCAATTTCTATTGTGAGTGAATCTGGGGAGAGAGGGTTGTTTATTAACATATTTATTGAAAAGCCAAAAGGCTCAAGCGATGTAAAAACCTTTGTAGGTAATCGCTCCTATGCCCTCCCACTAAAAAGTGATCAAAACGAAGAAATATATTCATGCATCACTCAGGCACTAGAATCGACAGCGCTCTCGCCGCAAAGGTGTTTACGCATTATTATTCCACCAGAATGGCCCTACCTAAAGGAATTCCTTACTCAAAAAAAACTCAGCAAGAATGCAAATGAAAACGAGAAAATTAAATTTGAAGAACTCCTCTTTCAGTTACTTCGCTTTGACCAATTAGATGTAAGGTCATATCAACAGCTATTCCAGGAGATGAACTGATGACATGCCATATTGTGCAACCGCAGCAAGGAAAAAATGCGGGAGAACGGGATATGTTCTCCTTCCTGAAAAATATGCCAGAAGACTATACACTCTACTCTGAGTTAAAAATTAATGTGGGATACAAAGATCAGGTCGAACACTTAGAGCAAAAGCAACCAGACTTTGTCGTTGTTGGGAATGATATCGGAATCGTGTCAATAGAAGTCAAGGACTGGAACTTGCTCAATAATATCTATGAATGGAAGAACCAATTTGCATTGAATAAATACGATGCAAGGACTGGAAAACTTATAACAGATGATATTGATGCACCACATGTACAGGTAGAAGCCTATAAATGGGGATTGAAGGCATTATTAGAAGATTTGCCCTCACATATTAAGTCCAGCGTTCGTGTAACCTCATTACTCGCATTTCCACGATTAACAAAAGCTGAATTTCTGAATGGTGTGATGAACAGTGCTGTGCTTAAGGATAAACAGGCCAAATTCTATTTCGAATCGAGGGAAACTATTTTTAAGGAAGATCTTGATAAATACTCACGCAACCCTCAAAAGCTGGTCTTAGAGTTTGTAAAGAAGCATCACCCGGGAATAAAGGAACTTGATGGGAAAGCCATTTACATAAGCAACTCTCTGCTCATGCCTCCAAAATGTAAGGTAGGAGGGAATGTCAAACTTCAAAAAGCCAGACAGAAGATTTTAACCCTATCACATCAACAGATGCAGTGGGCTTTTTCGTTAGACCCCGCCGAAAATTACCTGCTAGATGTTGCTGGAAGCGGGAAGACAAATGCAATCCTTTCGAAAGCGATTCATAACATTGATATTGCAGAAGGTTCAAAGCCATCAATATTGATTACAACATACAGTCCTGACCTAGAGCGCAGTCTCACTAAAATGTTTAATGAGAAAGTGGGTGAGGAGGCCAACCTAAAGTATACTGGAATAAAGGTTTTATCGATTCACTCACTTGTTGACCTAATTGTGAGAAAAGTTTACACAGACTCTGACATAGAAGCAATGATTAATGATTCGGATTCAGTAGACCAGAGATTATCTAAACTCATCGAGGTAGCCAGGGAAATTATTCAAACGGAGCCTGAGCCAGAGAAATTTATGCTCTTTGATTTTATCTTCATTGATGAAATACAGGATTTTTCAAATGAGTATCTAAGGCTTATAAAAAAGACCTCCAGGGGAGAGAAGTATTTTTTTGTTGGCGATATTGGGCAGAAACTCTATGACAGACATTATGATCTACAGAAGCTTGGGCTCTCGTTCAATCGGAAAGCTCTAGAGAGTTCTTATGTCATGTACAGAACTCCCAAATATATAGCTGAACTCGCAACTAAATTTATCATGAACGATTCATCGATGCAGGCTGAATTCAGGGAATATGGATATTCTGAGAATTTCTCTTTTGCCAATGATTTAGATGTTGGCGCTGAAATATCGAAAACATCTACTCCGGAGGAAGATGTTGCAATGAAGATAAAGGATTTGTTGGAGACTCAATACATCGGAGGCGAGCATCAAATCTTGGTAATAACTTCAGAGGCTAGAATTAAAGATGCAATCAGTGCATTAGAAAGACTTGGGATCCCTTGTCAATTTGGGGAGCGGGTGTCTGAAGGCGGAGTGACAATTGTTGAATTCACCAATTCGAAAGGCTTGGAAAGAGAAGTAGTATTGATGTTAGGACTGGAGGACCTTTACCATCCCAGTAATCCATCAGCGCTATTGGATAGTCCAAGGGAAAAAGTAGCTGGTAACGGATACAGTCGAAGAAAGATATATGTTGCCCTAACCAGAGCCACGGAGAAGCTGATTCTATATTATTCAGACCCAACGCATCCATTCATTAGCGAACTGTGTAGCTTGAATGAGACGATTAACAACAAGCGGATGAACATTACTTAAAATGTCCAAAAAATTCTATGCTGTAAAAATAGGTCGTGAACCTGGTGTCTATTCATCTTGGGAGCAGTGTGGGCAACAGGTAAATGGTTTTTCTGGTGCAGAATACAAGGGCTTTATCTCCTTAGTCGAGGCAGAAAACTGGCTGAATGGAAGTGTATCATCATCAGCCTCAAATCAGTATGGTATAGTGCAGGAGGACCTCACACAAAGAGTCTTTCTAGATGAAAAAACAATAGAAAACACCGATGCTGATCTAAATCATGACATTCCTGAAATGCTCATAGACGAAAGTGATTTAAAAACCTGTCGAGGTCTGATAGCTCATCGATTCAAGAGCTATTTAGACAAATCTGATTTTGTGGTCTCAGAGATCCTATCTCTTGATAATTCTGGGAAGCCTTTGGAGCACTATCATCGGTTAAAATTTGTAAGTGGAGGGTTCGTAGATTTATACATGACTGAAAGAAGGTCATACCCAGAAGTCAAAACTATAAGCCCCAATTTTTCCGTCGAACAAAAAAGTACTTTAAAAATGCATTGGCGACAATTTTCTGTTCAACATATACCAGATCAGGCAAGGCAAGTAAATAGATGGAAGGAAATTGAGGAAATATTGGAACATTTGAGACCTTATGCAGGGCTGAAAATTGATTTTATTCACCTAGCTAGAGCTGTAATTGATGCGAGTCAGAGCAAAGTGGACATTGAAGAAATTCGTTACGATTTCAATAAAATACAAAGCTTGGTTAAACAACAAGCAGCTATCGAATCAGATTAAACAGGAACTTATGAAATACATGGCCTTATGAGCCTAACAAAATTAATGCGGGGAAATAAGCATGGCTGATAGTCAAACAGTAAATGCACTTAGAAAAGAAGGAAATTTAGATGAAGCTCTGGCAATGGCTAGAGAAGTCATAGCAGCCGATGGAAATGATATTTGGAATATTAGAGCATACGGCTGGGCGATACACGACTCTTTGAAAGATGCGTTAGAACATGATAAAGATAAAGCTAGGGAGCTATTAGCAGAATTTAAAAACCTCGACCTGCCTGAAGATGAAGATCTGTTGGTTAAGAGACGAGATTATTTCGCTAATCTTGATGATCCCTTGTTTCAACTCCTTCAGACGGCCAAAACAAAAAGTAAAAATAAAGAGTATTCCGAATCAATACGTTTGTATCGATCTGCAGTCCAAAAATCACCACAGTCTCGGGATGCCTGTGAAGGCTTGGCTTGGGAATTATGGAGATTATTGAAGGACAGTAATGAGGAAAGCCAAACTGGCGACTTTGATGGAATATTGAGAGAATATGCCATGCTCAAAGCAGTATCCAAACCAAGTGATATACATTCTCGAATCTTAGCCACAGCTACTTGGAATGCCTCCAAAGTGTCGGATTATATCGCATTTGTTAAATGGTGGGGACTAAGTAATCTTCAACATGCAGACTATCAGCCGCAAGTTTCCAGGAAAGATGGAAAAACTTACGATAGTACGGTTGAAAGAGTCATAAAAGCATTGAATCAGGCAGGTAAAAAGCACACTGATATCTCAGATTTTGAATGGATCAGCAGATTCATCGGTGAAAGCTATGAAAAATACCCGCATCAGGAATGGTTCCCGTATTATTATGGGAAAGCACTGGCAAAAACAGGCGACAAAGAAGCAGCCAGAGAAATACTTTTACCCATAGCAAGAGTGAAATAATCAGAATTTTGGGTATGGGATGTTTTGGCATCGACATACGAAGATGCTGAGATCAAAATTGCTTGTTTAAGTGCTTCAATGCTATGTAGAGTTAAATCAGACTCTTTTCGGGTAAACGTGCATGTTGAGTTCGGGGATCTACTCCATTCAGTGGGGCGCAACGCTGAAGCGAAGAGAGAATATCTTACTGCGAAAGAGATATACAAAAACGAGGAGTGGAAAACACCGCAAGAATTGATTATGCTCGATGAGGAAGAATGGTTTATCAATACTGAAGCAACCACGGATAATAAGGATTTATACAAAAATAACGCTCCAGTAGCCCATGAAATACTTGTTTCAACTTTGCCATGGATTGATGCTGTCGTAAGCGGCAGACTTGAGCCCAAAGAGGGAAAAAAAGAACTCGTCTTCATTGGGTCGCTCTCTGGTCAAGTGCTTGACGAAACCCCAGTCAATCCGACAAAATATCCTCAAATTGCCGACTTACCTTTGGGCAGTGCTGTCAGGATCAAGACAGATCAATTTGGGGATAAAACCATCATCGTTGCTTTGGAAGTACGAGAGGGTACTTTGTGGGATATTTTACCTCGAATCGGTGGTGTGATCTCTCATATCAATAATGATAAACAAGTGGTAAAAGTTACCACATCAAAAAAGAACTTTTGTCTATTGTATTTTGATAAATTCCCAGAGATTGAACAACTTCCAGTCGGCACATTTTTGGGCGTTCAAATGAGAACTGATTCTAAGAGAAATATTAGTCATGCCGTTACTGCCCAAGTCATTGATGCACTACCAGAAGGGAGTGATTACTACCAAGACTTTGATGGTTTTATTGACATTGGTGAGGGGAATGCCTTCGGGTTTGTTGATGATTCTTACGTAGCACCTGCCATGATAAAAGATCTACACCTCGAAGATGGAGATCACATTATTGGGAAAACCATCTGTGAATGGAACGATAGAAAAAGAAAATCGACTTGGACAGTTCTTAGCATTGACCATGTGGATCGTGTCCAATCAGATTAATAAAGCAGTAATCTACACATATGTGGTATAATTAATAATTCATAGGTCAACCGGAATAAAAATACGCCTGGAGGGAAAACATGACCGAAGAACTGCAGTTCCCAGACCCATTGCCAAACTCATTTTACAAAATTCTTGAGGATGGCAATCGAGATACCATTGATACACTTTCCGAATCTGTGAAGACGTATCTAACTGAGGCCAACGCCGCTCTGTTTGAAAACGAATTTATTGACATCAAATCTGCCGAGAAACTAGCTGCAGCCTCTCACTATTTAATTGAATTGATGCCAGAGTTATCAACGGAGGATCAGAAATATGCCCGGGCGGCAATCAAGTACTTCCTTGAATCAGAAGACGAAGAGCATGATTTTGAATCCATGTTTGGTTTTGATGATGATATTGAAGTCATGAATTTTGTTCTGGAAAAGATCGGTCATTCCCACAAGAAAATAGAAGAATAGGTAGTTATGGTCGCAACGGTCACGTTCCCTCCCGGTGCTCGAGTCGTCATTCGTGATGAAGAATGGCTCGTAAAAGGTAACAAACCCATCAGTACAGGTGGTGTTGCCCTATCAGTAGTAGGTCTTTCTGAACTGGTGAGAAATCATAACGCGATATTTCTATCCACATTGGATGATATTCAGGAGTTGAAACCTGAAGACACCGAACTTGTGGTTGATGATACACCCCGGTACCGACGCTCAAAATTGTATCTCGACACTTTATTAAGGAGAACACCCCCTACAGACGAGAAGATCTATCGCGGACAGCATGGTGCCTTCAATCCACTCAACTTCCAGTTTAAGCCTGTACATCAGGCACTATCAGCCCTTCATCCTAGTATTCTTATTGCTGATGGCGTGGGACTTGGCAAAACGATTGAAGTTGGAATCTTGCTATCGGAGTTGATTAAGCGGGGCAGAGGTGAACGTATCCTGGTCATTGCAGTAAAATCAATGCTAGCCCAGTTTCAGCAGGAGATGTGGAGTCGCTTCACGATCCCACTTGTTCGTCTGGATACAGAAGGTCTGCAAAGGGTTAAAAACAAGATCCCCAGCAATAAAAACCCATTCCACTATTTTGATAAAGTCATTATCTCCATCGATACCCTCAAAAATGATGGTCGTTATCGGACGTATTTGGAACAGACCCATTGGGACACCATCGTCATCGATGAATGTCACAACGTGGCCAATGCAGACACCCAGAGAAATCAGCTGGCCAGCCTGCTTTCAAAGACCTGCGAGAGCTTGATAATGACCTCAGCTACACCTCACAATGGAAATCCTGAGACCTTTGCCAACCTCATGAATATGATGGATCCCACTGCTGTGGCCAATCCGAAAGACTATACCAAGGATGAGATCAAAGGGCTCTTTGTCAGGCGCTTTAAGCTTGACGTAGAGGATGAGGCAGGGGAGAACTTCCAGGATCGGGAAACCCGGATCCATCGGATTCAAGCTTCTGCAGAAGAAGAAATTGTGCTCGAGGCAATTGAGACTCTTTCATTCCAAGCTAAAATTAAGGGAGAAGCTCTCTTTAAGGTTACCCTACTGAAAGCATTCCTGTCCAGCCCTGGAGCTCTTATCGAGACGATTACGCATAGGATTGCAACACTAAATCGAGAGCTAAAAACCAAACAAGGTGATAGCTCTAAGCTTCAAGCTGATATAGCTACCTTGGAAAACCTTGCTGTAGTTGCTGAAAAGGTGACAGCAAAACGTTTTACCAAACTTAGCGAATTTAAAACCCAGTTGACGAATATTGGATGGACAGGAAAAACATCCTCACCCAGGGTAATCGTCTTTTCAGAACGGATCAACACCCTAGAGATGCTCAAAGCATACCTCAAAAATGAATTCAAAATCAAAGGCGATGTAATTGATCTATTCCATGCGGGTTTGCCTGACAGTGAACAACAGCGCATCGTGGACGATTTCGGGAAAGGTGACGCAGCAGTTCGCATCATGCTGGCTACCGATGTTGCTTCTGAAGGTGTAAACTTGCACTACCATTGCCATAATATGATTCATTTTGACATCCCCTGGTCTCTAATCAAAATGGAACAGCGCAATGGTCGTGTTGATCGATATGGCCAGAAGCACGTCCCCCTCATTCAATATTTGATGACCATTTCTAAAAATCCGAAAGTGAAATCAGACACCAGAGTACTAGAGCGTCTCATTGAGAAGGAAGATCACGTTCATAAAAATATTGGTGACGCTGCCATTATCCTTGGGCTCTACAATGCAGAGGCAGAAGAAAAACAAGTGATGAGTGGGATCGCTGGTGGAAAAGCTGCTGAAGAGATAATTCCAGAGAAGCCTACAGATAGCTCTTTTTTAGACCTGCTGCTTTCTCAACATGATGAGCCTACCCCAAGCAATATGAAGGCAGAAACACTAACCCTTTATAGGGACGAGATTAGCTACGCTAAAGATGCTTTTTCAGAGATCCACGAGAACGATAATAGTGTGCAATATCCCGATTTTCATGATACCAACCCCTCATTCACTTGGAATGCATCAAAAGATTTTCTGCAGCGAGCTGACTTATTGCCAAAAGAATCTATCCCCAAGGACGGTGAGTATGTCCTGAGCTCAGATAAAGTGCTTATTCAGAAGGCCATAAATGATGCGAGAATGAAAACCAAAATGGGTGAATCATCCTGGCCAAAGATTCAACTGTTTTGGGAGCAACACCCCGTCATGGAATGGTTGTCAGATGGCGTGCTGGCAAAATTTCGGCGCCATGATGCCCCAGTCATTATTACTGATGGTTTAAAACCGAACGAGTATACCTATCTGTTTCAAGGAACCATGTCCAACATGCGAAGCCAACCCTTATTGGTTGAATGGATGGGGGTGGAGTATCGCGGGGATGATCATACCAACATTTCATACCTGCCTGAGCTACTACAAAAAACGAAATTCGATAAAGAATTGACCAACCCACAATCAGAGAGCCAGAATATGAACCTGATCAAAAGGCATCTCAGCGAGGCTGTCCAGCATGGAAAAGAGTGGATAAGGACGCTAAATATTGATCGTGGACAGGCATTACTGCAGCGCATTAAAATTGATGAAAAACGATTTCAGCTGTGGCACAAAAAATCTCTTAAAGAACTCGAGAGATGGGAAGCTGAAGAGCTTGCTAAATACGGGAACCAGAGGAAACATATCAGGGAAAAGATTGAACACCAGCGTAAGGATATAGAGCTGCTTAAAAGCAATCGGGAGCTTTGGTTAAAAGAAACCATGCAAGCTGTCAAAGCACCTTATCTCAAACTTGTCTGCGTGTTTACGGGGAAATAAATGGCTATTGATATTTCAGCAATCAACAATGTCGGTGAATTCTATAGTAACCATTATTTGGACGCCATCCTTGAAAAGGATGTAAAATCACTTATTAATGCCTGGGAGGAAGCCGAAGGCAATGGCTATAAGGCTCCCCACAAAAGACTCTCCGCCCTTTCCGCAAAATATTTTAAGCTCAAATCGAAGTTGTCTTCTGCTATAGAGCTAGATGATAAATACGACGTTACTCATGAGGTAAATGTCAACCTCGTGGAAGCGCTGGGATATCCCTATCAATCGGGTGCTTATGAGCTTACCAGCGACAATCAAGTAATCCCTGTCCTTTCAAGTCTCAAAAAAGATGGCAATCCCTATTTATGGATTATTGATACTTATTGGGACTTATCTGATGACGCCCGGGTATTTGATCAGAATCTCCAGGAATCTCAAAAACCTGATAATGCTGAAGCATACGAGCTATCACATGATCCTTTGGAGAATATTCCAGCATTAATCTTCAAAAAAGCGGAACCCCCTCGTTGGATCATCCTGCTCTCAGGTGGCACTGCCATTCTCATGGAACGACATAAGTGGGGACAAGGTCAGTACCTTGAATTTGATCTTGATGAGATCATGGCTCGCAAGAATATCGATAATTTTAAAGCGCTGGCCGTTCTGTTATCAAAAGAGGCCCTGTTGCCTGAAGATGCGAACGCCATCCATGATACCCTTGACGAGAACTCCCATAAACATGCCTACTCCGTATCTTCCGATCTTAAATATGGTCTGCGGCGCGCAGTTGAATTGCTGGCCAATGAATATGTCTGGTACCAGAAAAATAAAAAAGAGGGCAAAGGATTAAACCAGGCTGGTCTTGACAAACAACTGACCAAAGAAACCCTCACCTACATGTACCGGATGCTATTCCTCTTCTATGCTGAGGCCAGGAGTGGTGATCTAGGCATCCTGCCCATGAATAGCGATGAGTATCGATCCGGCTACAGTATTGAATCATTGAGAGATCTGGAGCAAGTAAAGCTCAACACGGAGAAAGCTCGGAATGGCTATTATTTACATGAGAGTCTTGAGAAATTATTCCGTCTATTAAATGATGGACACACTCCTCAGCAACTGGAGCTGGGAGCCACAACGACTGTGGAATATGGAGCGACCCAGACCGGAATGTTCGGAACGGGGAAGGTGGCTCAGGGACGCTTGAAAATGAGTCCTGTGAAACCTACTGAGAAAAGCAGCAAGGATTTATATACCAATTACGAGTTTTCCATAGAGGCTTTAGGAAGTCCGTTATTCGATCCAGCAAAAACACCCCTCTTAGCCAAAGCCAAATATCGCAATTCGGTGCTGCAGGAGATCATCCAACTCTTATCTCTTTCAAAAGAAGGAAGGGGTCGTCACAAGGGACGAGGTAGAATATCCTATGCTCAGCTGGGCATTAACCAATTAGGGGCTGTTTATGAAGGCTTGCTATCATACACCGGTTTCTTCGCCAAGGAGACCCTGTATGAGGTGAAAAAAGCCGAGGATAAAAGCGAGGAAGAGAATCGCCAGGCTTACTTCATCCCAGAGTCTGAAATAGACAAATATCATCAAGACGAATTTGTGGTATTGCCTGACCCAAATAATCCGCAAGCGGCGGCCAAGCGCGTCAAATATGATAAAGGTACTTTCATATATCGCCTAGCGGGCCGTGATAGAGAAAAGTCAGCCTCATACTATACGCCTGAAGTCCTTACCAAAGCTGTGGTTAAATACAGTCTAAAGGAATTGCTCAAGGACAAAAAGGCGGATGAGATTCTCAAACTGACAGTCTGCGAACCGGCCATGGGATCTGGTGCCTTTTTGAATGAAGCGGTCAATCAATTGGCCGATGCCTATCTCCAGGAAAAACAGAAGGAGATAGGGAAGTCAATCTTGCCAGGGGAATACCAGGAAGAGCTGCAAAAAGTCAAAGCATATATCGCTACACACAATTGCTATGGTGTGGATTTAAATCCAACGGCTGTTGATCTCGCAAAAGTCTCTCTTTGGCTCAACGTCATCTACAGACACTCAAAAACACCCTGGTTTAATCTGCGACTATCGTCAGGGAATAGTTTGATCGGTGCCAAATTGCATGTGTACAAGTCCTCAGACTTAAAGGCAAAACGCGGAAAAGGGGTTGAGAATTATTTAGACAAAGTGCCAGAGAAAGTTGATCTGAAGATCGGTCGCAATCCTGATGATATCTATCATTTCTTTGTCCCGGATATGGGGATGGCTGGGTTTGATAAAGACAAGGTGATAAAAGAACTCCTCCCAGCAGAAGTGACCAAGATCAAGGAGTGGCGCAAGTCCTTTACAAAAGAATTCTCAGATGCACAAATACGAACGTTGAAACGATTATCTGCCCGGGTAGATGAACTTCTTAAAAGTCATTTAGAATTACGTACAAGACTTTTAAAAGAAACTACTGACAACATCCCTGTTTGGCCATCGGAGGGCAACACTGCAGGCATAAGTATTAGTGCAAAAGAGCGACTAGAGCGGGAGCTATACGAGGGTTCCTCAGCTAACCGCAAACTTAAATTGGTGATGGATTACTGGTGTGCCCTGTGGTTCTGGCCCATTGAACAAGCCATCGACTTGCCTACTAGAGATCAATTCATTCGAGATTGTGAGTTAATTCTTGAAGGCCAAACCTCTGGGCGAGGCGCAGTCTCTGATCAAGTCGGATTGGCTTTTAAACCAAATACAGTTGGCGAAAAAGCAGATGCTGAAAATATCAATGAATACGGAATTGATAAAATTATTAGCGAATCAATCCGGCTGAAAATTGTATCTGACATTTCGATTTCAACGCCATTCAAGCATTGGGAACTGGAATATCTTGAAATATTCAATAATAATAACGGGTTTGATTTAATTGTTGGGAATCCTCCTTGGGTAAAAGTCTCTTGGCAAAAATCATACATTCTAAGTGAATTTGAGCCCCTGATTGGTTTAAGGGGCATGAGCGCTTCAGACGCTGAGAATATGGTATTGGATGTTTTAGAAACGAATCAAAGGAGACAGATATTTTTCAAAGACTACGTTGAATCTACAGGGCTAAAGGAATTTCTCTCAGCCAGGCAGAATTGCCCGTTTGTTAGTGGACAAAAAACGAATCTTTATAAATGTTTTTTGATAAAAAGCTGGGACCTGGGTGGAAAATATGGTGTTGTAGGAATGATACATGAAGCAGAATTGCTCTCAGATTCCACAGGGTCTTTGATGAAAGAAGCGTATAAACGACTACATGCGTTCTGGCACTTCATTAATGAATATAGGTTATTTAATGAAGTACTTCACACGAAAAAATATGCAGTTACTATTACCGCGTGTGCTCATAAAAAGGAGATCAACTTCTATTCAATCGTTAACTTATTTCATCCACTCACAATTGATCAATCAATGGAAAGTGATGGAAAAGGAATAACTCCTGGGATTAAAACCATTGACAATCACTGGGATATCCGGGGACACAAAAATCGGATTGTATGGATCAGAAGAGATGAATTATCTCTCATTAATAGTCTTTTAGAGGAAGAGAATACGAAATTGCTCAATACAAGACTAGTATTTATCCACTCCAAAGAAATAATTGAAGTGTTAAAAAAATTAATTTCAACATATAGTACTGTTGGAAGTCTGGAAAAAATATCAACAACAATGTTAGACGAGAATGGTGCGAAAAGAGATGGCTATTTGATTGAAAATATTGGTGTACCTGTCTCATCAAAGGAGTCAATTCTCTCTGGACCACATTTTTACCTTTCAAATCCTTTGTATCAAGAAGTTCCAATCGACTACAGAAATAAACAGGACTATCGAATTATTGATTTAGAAAATATTGAAGACCAGTTTTTTCAGAGAACAATTTATAAATTGTCATCTAAACATTATGCTTATAGAGGTGGACTTGCGGAATATCGAAATGTTCGCAGACGAATGGCTTATCCCGTTGCAGAGAGAACTCTCACAACTGCGATAATCCCTCCGCAGATTAAGCATGTAAACAGCATTAATTCAGTCTCTTTTGAGGACACAAAAACTCTTGTTGCTTTTACTGGATTGTCCAATTCTATTGCATATGATTTTTTAATAAAAATAATAAACAAAACTAATCTAACAGAGGATGTGATCAATATTCTGCCCTATAAGCCCAATATAAATTGGCGAATAATATCTCGAACCTTGAGACTCAACTGCGTAACAAGTCAATATGCATCACTTTGGAAATCAGAATATGATAAACGATTCGCCGAGGATTCGTTTTGTAAGAAAGATAAAAGATTGTCTAATTGGAATACTCTTTCTAGTGAATGGGCATGGAAAACACCATTCAGAAATTTTTATGAGAGGCGATTCGCTCTTGCTGAATTAGATGCCCTCGTTGCTATAGAATTAGGCATATCTTTGGAATCCTTAATATCAATTTATCGAATCCAATTCCCAATATTAATTAAAAATGAGCAAGGAACTTGGTATGATCAAAGGGGAAAAATTGTTTTCTCAGTTAATACCGCCTATAGACCTTTAAACAATAAGGAAGCTTTTGAAAGCTGGGATGGGAAAAGCACAGATCCTATTGAAGACTTTATCCCTCCATTTGAGACCTGTGATAGAGAAAAGGACATGACTCAGGCTTATGAGTATTTTTCCAGCATTATTAAGGCAGAAGCATGATTCCAAATCTTGTCGCCAAAGAGCTCAAAGAAACCCTACTCGACTATTTAGATACCACCTTTTCTTTTCAGGATCGAAATCTTGCAGATGCCTTAGAATCATTCCTTATCGACAAACAGAAAGGCATGTTTAAAGGTGCCTTCCTCAATATCAAATTGCCATTCCGTAAGCACGATCCAACAAAACCAATACCTCTGGAAATTGCCCCAGATTTTACACCCTACAAACATCAATATTTAGCTTTCGAACGGCTTACATCACGAGCCAGCCACGATCCACAACCCACTCTCATTACAACAGGAACAGGATCAGGAAAAACAGAATGTTTCCTCTATCCTGTGATCGATCATGTGTTTCGCAATAAAACGAAACCTGGCATCAAAGAGCTTATCCTGTATCCCATGAATGCCCTGGCCTTTGATCAGGCACGCCGAATTGCCAAACTCGTCTTTGGCCATCCCGATCTCAAAGGGCAACTAACCGTTGGGATGTATGTCGGCGGGAAGGGCGCTACAAAAACCATGGGCCCCGACTTCGTTATCACCGACAAGGAAACCCTTCAGAAGAATCCACCGGATATCCTGCTCACCAATTATAAAATGCTGGACTACCTCCTCCTGCGTCCCGAAGATCAGGCACTATGGAAAGACAACCAGCCAGACACTCTGCGATACATCATCCTCGATGAGCTACACACCTATGATGGGGTTCAAGGGGGAGATGTGGCCTGTTTGCTCCGCAGACTGCGGGCTAAACTTAATGCACCTGATACGGCTATCACTCCTGTTGGTACTTCAGCAACACTTTCTGACGAGAATGCTACGGCGCAAGCTGATTTAATCAGTTTTGCCCAGAACATATTCGGGACACCTTTTCCCAAAGACAGCATCATCACTGAAGATCGATTATCGGCATCAGAATACTTCAAAACAACCAATTCAAATTATGCGCCTCCTGTTCCCTCTGCTGAAATGCGAATTTCTAATACTGATGACTCGGTTACCTATATCGAGCGACAGGCCAGGTTGTGGTTTCCTGCGGTAAAAGTGGATCCCATCGTTATCGGCCAGCACATGCTTGAGCATGAATTCACCAAACAAGTGTTTGAAGTATTAGATAATCGGGTTCTTGATTATGACCAATTTATTGCAGGTCTTGTACCCAAGACCAAAGACTTCGCTAAACTTTCTATAGAAGAACAAGAGGATATCCTAACCTCATTCCTAGCCTTACTGAGCTTTTCGAAATTCGATGATCATGGTCGGGTTGTTCCCCTTACAACTGTCCAAATACAAGTTTGGATTCGGGAAGTACGTAGGCTGATGCGGCAAATATCAGATACTCCCCAGTTTTTTTGGAGAGACGAAATTCCCAAGAACGTCGAACCCAAGGGCCTGCCTATGGTTTATTGCCGGGAATGTGGATATTCAGGCTGGGTAACGGTTAAACGGTCAGACGAGAACACGTTGTCAGATGATACAGCCCAAATAGGTCATGCAGTCATCGAGGAACGCAGCAAAAAGGTGATGTATCTTTTCCCCGGACCAGATCCGGACCAGATCTTCCAGCACTATGTTTGTCCAACATGTTTATCTCTATCTCAAGATAAGGATTGTCATATCTGCAATACAGAGGGTATTGTCGTCCGTGTTCACCAGCGAGCGTCACGGGGTGCACAACCTAAGGATTTGGCTCATTGTCCTGCCTGTGATACAAATTTCACTTTAACGATTGCGGGATCTCAGGCAGCCAGTCTCTCATCTGTCTCTATTTCTCATCTATTCCAATCTGCATTTAATGATGATAAAAAATTATTAGCCTTTACGGACTCTGTTCAGGACGCCAGTCACCGGGCCAGTTTTTTTGCCACAAGAACCTATCGGTTTGGTTTGCGAACCGCAATTCAGACAGTCCTTGAGCAGCACAGTAGTGAGGATATTCATTTTCTGGATTTAACAGATCGGTTCTTTGACTATTGGTTGAATGAGCTCCCCTCAGCGGCAGAATTCATCTCCACATTCTTACCGCCCGATCTGATGGGTATTCATCAATATCGAGATTATACAGATCCAATCCTCTCCCAACAAAGGAAGCTGGATCTGGAAAAAGAATTAATCGATATCTTGAAGCAGCGCATCTCATGGGAAATCACTATTGAATACGGGCTGAATCTTAGGCTGGGTCGGACTCTATCTAAATCACTGTGTTCAACAGCATTCATTCAACCTGAAATTATTGAATCACGCTCAAGTGAACTCATTAAAACCCTACAAAATGAAATTGGGCAGTTGAAAAACGTGAGTAGCCCTAAAATTCAAAAATTTCTAATGGGATTCTTGATCCGGCTCCTTGAGCGAGGCGGAATTGATCATCCCATGCTAAGGAGCTATATCGAGAATGAAGCTCGATATATGCTGTACAAAATGATTACGCCTTACATGTCTCCATTTGGAGGCAATATTCGCTTGCCAAAGTTCCTAACCGATAAGCCCAACAGTCCAATATTCGATAATTACCAGGCATCTCAGGGGAGGGTGAACTGGTATCTGGATTGGGCCAGGCGATCCTTACATGAAGACGTCGATCAGGTTGTATCTAATGATCTCTATGCTCTTGTGATAAAGGACTTGGTGACTCAAGAGGTGCTGAAAGCGTATACCTCAAAAAGAAACCGAGGAATCGAAGTTTATGCCCTTAATCCAAACATGCTTGGGATTACCCGTGCTGTTCAGCCATTGATTTCCAAGGCTGATGGTAGTCATCAGACCATTCGTAAATCAGACGAACCCCTGTGGAAAGACATGCCAAGCCTGGCTTTTCGGAGCAATAATAATTTTTATGAAGTGGATACAAATCCCAGAGGAACCTATTACCAGAAGGTTTACAAATCAGGTAGAATCAAACGCATCTTCTCTCAGGAACACTCATCTATCCTTGATCGCAAGAAACGCGAAGAAGTAGAAACCCTGTTTAAATCTGGTGCTACACCAAACGCGCCAAATCTGATCACTTGCACACCGACCATGGAGATGGGTATTGATGTCGGGGATTTGTCGGCAACCATGGTTTGTTCCATTCCACCCTCAACCGTCAATTATTTGCAAAGAATTGGCCGCGCCGGGCGTGAAACGGGGAACGCTATGGTTATAGCCATGGCCAACGCAAAGCCTCATGATCTTTATTTTTATGGAGATCCTCAGGAAATGATCTCCGGTGTCATTCATACTCCCGGTTGCTACCTCAATGCACCAGAGATGCTAAAGCGACATTTTACCGCTTTCTGTATGGATAGATGGGCAAGTACAGCACAGCCAGGTGATCTCCCCAATAAAATGTCATTCATTCTCAAAAAAGGTGCTGGCAAAACAACCTTTCCCAACACGTTTTATGAATTCTATAAGAACAATAAAATTGGATTGATTGCAGCGTATCTGGATCTGTTTTCCCAGAGTGATATCTCGGATGATAATAAACAGATCCTTGATGAATTCGCAAAAACGGATCAGGTCGTTTTCGGCATGAGTGAAGTATTTACCAGTGTTGCTAAAGAGGCTGAAGAATTAAAAAGAATTATTGATAA